>Ga0209483_1000948_pt1 | contig 23381 bp, 20 predicted proteins | sample NGEPerA_FD_184508 | JGI IMG/M metagenome (GOLD analysis project Ga0209483, IMG submission 184508) | Arctic peat soil microbial communities from the Barrow Environmental Observatory site, Barrow, Alaska, USA - NGEE PermafrostL2-A... | ecosystem: Environmental > Terrestrial > Soil > Wetlands >... | reverse complement strand
TGGCTGAACGGACGGCCATGGCACCAGATACGGCAACAGATACGACGAAGAGCCCGACGGTGGATATGTGCATAGGGGGTGGCGGCTGTATAACTATAATACTATATGCGAATATAGTTATATGATCTTGAAATGAAAGTCAACTGTCAGGTCTTGGGGGTGCTCCCGGGGGTCCACTGTGCTGCCCCGTTGGATACATCTGGTACAGCCTTTCTTATGACGAGCACCCACTACCGCGCTATTTCTTTACATCGGTGTCGCGGTCGAGCAGCGCTTTGCGTTGCTCGTACTCTTCGCTCGAGATTTCACCGTTGGCCAGACGCCGTTTCAGCAGCTCATGCGGCGTCTCGCGCAGGCTGTAGGAGCGGTTGTTTGCTCGCCCCCACCCGTAGAACACGACGATGATGCAGATCAGCGCGAGCCAGAAGACCCACCAGATCCAATACATGCTACCCATGAAGTAGCCGCCGCCGTAACCTGTGTGCATCTCCTTGCGCCTCAGTTGCCGGTCGTCACGGGCACGGTCAAACGGGCCTTGACACGTTGCAACCGCTCATACACTTCATGGGCGACCTTGGCCACCTCTGGATTGCTGGTCATCTGCAGCACCGCGACTGGGTCCATGAAGGCAACGACCAGGCGGCCGTCGGCCTCTTCACGAACGACGACGTTGCAGGGCAGCAGCAAGCCGATGTCGGGTTCGGCGTCCAGCGCGCGGTGCGCCAGCGGCGGATTGCACGCGCCGAGGATGAGGTACGGTCGCCCATTGACGCCGAGTTTGGCCTTCAGCGTGGCCTGAATGTCGATCTGCGTCAGCACACCGAAGCCTTCGGCCTGCAACGCCGCGATGACCTGCTCAACGGCGCGCGCGAAGTCCCGGCCTTCGATGTCACAATGAAAGCCGTAGATGGCTGCAGGTGGCTGCTGCGCTGTTGATACCGTGCTGGGTGATGTATTCATGACCGATCTCTCATTTTGTCGCCCGAATCGTTTGCATGCGGTCCGTCGTCAACTATCGCGCTTGGAGCGATGGCAACCAGACCGCTTCATCGTTGGGTACACGCGAATTTGATGCCGAGCCTGCCTGGTTGGACGTCATCAATTCTCCTACAAGAAATCAGGGATTTCCTGCCTGACGCCGGGATCTCGAACTCGCATTTTTCCTGGACGTCGCATGAACCGCATGCATGCGACGGAGGAGGAGCGAGCTTGGGCGTTCGGATGTCGATCGGAAGCGATTCGCAACTTACGGGCGGGGAACCGCGTGAGCAGGTGCGCTCCAATGGATCTGGCGAGCCCGCCCGGATCCTATTGGCCCTGGACGACGATTCCGTTGCCCGTGCAGCCGTACGTGTGACTTCGGCACTGGCGCGCCCACGCAACACGTCGGTCACCGTGCTCCGGGTCATCGAGGTGGCGGCGTATTGCACAGCTGAGTCGTTCCCCGAGCTGACGAATGCCGAAGATCTGGTTCTGGCAGCCGACAGCTCCCATAGCTACCGTAACGAGTTGCTACGACGCGTTGCGACGCTGGCGGGTGTTGATGTCGATTGGCACGTGGTGTTGGAGCTCGGCAACGACGCGCGTTGCATCATTCGTCGCTCACAGGCGATTGACGCCGATCTGATCGTGATGGGACTGGAGCACCACGGGTTGTTCGCGCGAGCTCTGGCTGAAAACACCGTGCGTCAGGTAATGGCGAGTGGTGTGGCACCGGTTCTGGCGGTCACCAGGGCGCTCGAGACGCGCCCGACGCGCGTCGTCGCCGGAGTGGACTTCACGCCGTCCAGCATTCGCGCTGCTCTCCTTGCAGGCTCGTTGCTGGACAAGCATGGTTCGATCAATCTGGTGTACGTGATACCGGCGAGCGACTCTCCCAGCCGGAGCGCGGAGGCCCGCGTGGACGAGGACTTCGCGGAACTCATCATGCAGTTCGCGCCGGGGACGAATGTTACCGGTACGAGACTCTACGGCAGGGCAGCGGATCGTCTATCCGCGTACGCAGAGGAAGTCGGCGCGGATCTAATAGCGGTCGGGAGTCATCGATACGGCTTGCTCGAACGAATCCGTCTCGGAAGCGTGTCGGCGGCAGTGGTGCGTGACGCTCGATGTTCCGTACTGGTAGCACCACCCGAGTCGGCCGTGGTGACGTGAAAGACGAACCTGTGGCGTGTCCCGAGTCTGTAAAGACTCTTCGGGCTTCGTTGACCGGAAGTCAGTCATCGAAGCATCAGATTTCATATCGCTCGAGAGGATAGCACAATGCTGGAATTCGCGACATCGGCGACGGCCTCTGCCGAGATGCCATCGTATGATACTGCTTCGGCCGATACTGCATCAGCGCGCCATCCTGCATCAGCGCGCCCCTACTCGACGCTGGAGCCCGTGTTTCCACTCCTGGTGGCAATTGCGGATGACGACCGAGCGGCAGCTGCCATCCGGATGGCAGCGATCCTTGCGCGGCGACGGGGGGCAGTGCCGACAGTAATCCGCGCGCTCGGCGCCAATCAGAAAGTTGGCCGCACGACCCCGTCGCTGGAGAGTGCGGTCGCCAAGGATCTGCTTAGTCAGGAGTACCGCGATGAATCACGAGCCTCGTTGCAGAGACTGGTGGCGGATGTGGCCGGCGAAGTCCTGTGGCGCGTCGAGACAGCTCAACGGCCACCGCTCGACGCGATAGTCGAACAGTCGCGACTGATTCGCGCCGAGCTCATCGTGATGGGGCTGCGCCACCGCGGCCTGCTGAATCGAGCACTGTCGCGCGATCTGCTTCATGCTGTAGTGCGATCGACGCAACTGCCGGTCCTTGCGGTGACGCCCGGTCTTCGCGAACTGCCAAGGCGCATCGTCGTTGGAATCGATTTCGGCGAAGCGAGCATTCGTGCCGCCGCAATTGCCCGCAATCTTCTTGCTCCGGATGGAGAGATGCATCTGATACACGTGTCCCCTGATTTCCCCGACACCACGGATGAGTGGCTCGTCCCAATCCACCGTCGCGGCACGAACTGGATAAGGCAGGAGCTGGATCACCTGATCGAAAGTCTCTGTCCAACGAGCGGTATGACGTTGACGTCGGAAGTGGTGGATGGCGACGTGACGCTGTCGATTGAAGGTTGTGCCAGGAGATTAAACGCGGACCTGTTGGCGGTAGGAAATGACTCGCCATCGCGCCTCGATCAGTTCGTTTCTGGTACCGTGTCCATGGCACTGGCGCACGAAGCGCGCTGGTCGATGCTGGTGGTTCCGGCTCGCATCGATGTCTGATCAAGTGGAGGGTGTTCCCATGAATCTGCTGCTCGCGATTACCGACGACGACCTTGCGCCGGCCACTATCGCTGTGGCGGAGGCACTGCATAAACGGCGAAACGCGAAGCCCTCAGCGGTCTACGTCATCGAGATCGGTCCGTCGGTGCCGGAGGCGGGCATCATCGTCGCCCAGTTCGAGGAAGAGCTGCGCAACCCGCAAGCGCTGGCGAAGCAGGTCGACGAAATGCGGCCCGTGCTCCATCTCGACTCGGGTGCCAAAGCGACGTGGCCCTTCGAGATCGTTGCTGGCGCCGTTGGGAGGGAGATCGTCGAGGCTGCACGGAAGAAGGGTAGCGATCTGATCGTGATGGGATTGAACAGACACGCCGCGATGAGCCGCGCAATTGGGAACGACACGGCGCGCGAAGTGATGGCGATAGCCGGCGTGCCGGTGCTTGCGGTTCGTCCGCAGCTGGCGGGCCTGCCGGCAAGTGTAGTGATCGCAGTCGACTTCAGTCGGGCGAGCATCCGCGCTGCGCGTCTCGCGTGCCAGATAGTGGACGACAACTGCAGCGTGCGCCTTCTTTTCATCGAGTCGGACTCGCCGCGCGAGACGACGGAGAGTGTGGAAGGATTGCAGCTCATTCGAAGCAAGGGCGTTGACGAAGCATTCCGCGATTTGATCCACGCGCTCGACCCGCCGGCAGGAATGAGGATCGACACCAAAGTGCGCCGCGGAAAACCAGTCGAGGAGATTACACGCTTCTGCGAAGAGATCGAGCCGGATCTGGTCGCGGTGGGTAGCCAGCACCATCGATTTCTCGATCGGTTGCTGCTGGGAAGCGTTGCGAGATCGATCGCGGCCGAAGGCAGGTGGTCGATGCTGGTAACTCCACCGGAGCGGGGCGATCACACACCACCGTCAGGAGTATCGGTAAACGGACGGGTGATTCTGTAGTACCCGGATCAGAAATGCAGATCCTGGCCTGTCGTGACGCGCCAGGTATCGCGGGCGATGACCAGTTCCTCATCGGTAGGAACGACCCACAGCTCCACGCGCGTTCCATCGGCGTCAAAACGTCCCTCGGCGCCGTTGGTCAACTTCGCGTTGCGTTCGGCATCCACCTGGACACCGAGCCAGTCCATGCCAGCGCAGATGCGTTCGCGGATGGACGGTGCGTTCTCGCCGATACCGCCCGCGAAGACGATGGCGTCAACGCCATTGAGTGCCGCGATGTACGCGCCGATGTACTTGCGCGCGCGATAGCAGAACACATCGATTGCGAGCCGCGCACGGCGGTCGCCGTGAACGTCCTCCTCCTCCAGGAGATCCCGCATGTCGGCTGTGAGTCCGGAGAGGCCGAGCAGCCCGGACTGTTTGTTGAGCATCGTCTCGACGTCGTGGCCGCTCAGCCCTTCCTTGGCTCCGACGAAGTCGAGGATCGCCGGATCGAGATCGCCGGAACGCGTTCCCATAACGAGGCCTTCGAGCGGCGTGAAGCCCATCGATGTGTCGATCGAGCGACCGGCCGCGATTGCGCACGCGGATGCTCCATTGCCCAGATGAAGTGTGATGATGCGGGTCTGCTCCGGAGTCCTGCCGGTCAACTGGCCATACCGATAAGCGATATACCGGTGCGACGTACCGTGAAAGCCGTATCGCCGGACTTTGTATCGCCGGTACAGCTGGTAGGGGATCGCGTAAAGGAACGCTGTCTCGGGAATGCTCTGATGGAATGCCGTATCGAACACGGCGACCTGCGGGACATCAGGGCCGAGCACCGCGCGTGCGGCGGCGATGCCGAGCAGGTTGTTCGGGTTGTGCAACGGGGCGAGCTCGATGAGCTCCTCGAGTTCGTGCCGGACCTTCGCATCTATGAGCGTCGATTTCGTGAAGCGCTCGCCGCCGTGCACGACGCGGTGACCAACCGCTTCGATGTCGGACGTCGACTTTATGCCGACGCCGGATTCACCGTCCGCCATCCACGCAATCACTTGCTCGACAGCTTCTGCGTGGTTGCGAACATGTGCGGTGCGGTGTGACGGCTCTGCCGAGCCAACCTGGAGCGTGAGAATCGCCTCACCTCCAATGCGCTCGATCTGACCGCGTGCGAGGCGCTTGTCGCTGTTAGAGTCAATCGCAGCCTTATCCGTGTCGATCAACTGGAACTTCAAGTTCGACGAGCCAGCGTTCAGCACGAGTACCTTCACGCCTTGCCACCATTCCAGCGCCAGTCGCGAATCTCCGGCATGTCATCTCCATACTCCGATACATACGCACGATGCTCGGCTAACTTCGTGCGGAAATAGTCCGCTGCGATCGCTGCGGCTGCATTGTTACGCAATCGTGGAACCCGCGCGATTGCGTCCAGCGCGAGGTGAAAGCGGTCAAGATCGTTGAGCACGGTCATGTCAAACGGTGTGGTTGTAGTACCTTCTTCCTTGTACCCACGCACGTGCATGTTATCGTGGTTCGTGCGGCGATATGTGAGGCGGTGAATCAGCGTTGGATAGCCGTGGAAGGCGAATACAATGGGTCGGTCGCTCGTGAACATGCTGTCGAATTCCTCGTCAGATACGCCATGCGGATGTTCGCTCATCGGCTGCAGTGCCATCAGGTCGACTACGTTCACAACGCGCATACGGAGATCCGGCAGGTGGCGCCGCAACAGGTCAACGGCGGCTAGTGTCTCCATCGTTGGCACATCGCCGGCGCAACCGAATACGATTTCGGCATCGCGCGAGCCATCATCACGCATGTCGTTACTGGCCCATTCCCAGATACTCAGGCCGCGTGCGCAGTGCTCCGTTGCTGCATCGATGCTCAGCCATTGTGGCTCTGGTTGCTTGCCAGCAACGACAACGTTTATGTAGTCGCGACTGCGAAGGCAGTGATCGGCTACGGCTAGCAGCGTGTTGGTGTCTGGCGGAAGATAGATTCGGACGACATCTGCTTTCTTGTTCACTACATGGTCCAGGAACCCCGGATCCTGATGGCTGTTGCCGTTGTGATCCTGTCGCCAGACGTGAGATGTAAGGAGATAGTTGAGCGACGCGATCGGTTTGCGCCAGGGGATCTTTCGAGATGTTGCCAACCACTTGGCGTGCTGGTTGAACATGGAATCAACGATGTGTATGAACGCTTCATAGCATGAAAACACACCGTGGCGTCCGGTGAGAAGATATCCTTCAAGCCACCCTTCACACATGTGTTCGCTCAATACTTCCATGACGCGGCCATCTGGTCCCACGTGATCGTCGCTCGGGATCACGTCTGCAGTCGATGTTCGGTCGGTTGTCTCGAACAGCGCGTCCAGTCTATTGGAAGTCGTCTCATCCGGTCCCATCACTCGGAAATTGCTCGAGCTCTCATTCATTCGCATCACATCGCGCAACAAGCGACCGAGCACGCGCGTCGCTTCGGCATCAGTCGCGCCCGGTGCTGTGACATCGACTGCGTAGTCCCGATAGTCGGGCATCACGAGATCTCTGAGGAGCAGACCACCATTGGCATGGGGGTTGGCGCTCATTCGACGCGTGCCTGTTGGTGCGATGGCTGCAATTTCTGCTAATAGCGCGCCGCTTTCGTCGAACAGATCCTCCGGCTTGTAGCTGCGCATCCAGTCTTCGAGCACCGCGATGTGCTCCGGGTTCTCCCTGAAGCCCGTCACCGGTACTTGATGCGAGCGAAAAGATCCTTCCGTCTGTTTGCCGTCGACGAATTCTGGACAGGTCCAGCCCTTGGGCGAGCGGAGCACGATCATCGGCCACGGTTCCCGACTGGTGAAGCCGCTCCTTCGGGCACGTCGCTGGATCTGAAGGATATCAGCGAGCAAGGCATCCATCGTCGAGGCCATCAGCTGGTGCATCATCATTGGATCGTCGCCGGAAACGAATCGTGGATCATAGCCGTATCCACGGAGCAGAGAAGTCAACTCATCATCGCCAATGCGTGCCAGGACAGTTGGGCCGGCGATCTTGTATCCATTGAGATGGAGAATTGGAATCACTGCTCCATCTCGAGCTGGATTCAGGAATTTGTTGGAGTGCCAGCTGGTAGCGAGCGCGCCGGTTTCTGCTTCGCCGTCTCCGATTGCGCAGCAAACGAACAGATCCGGATTGTCAAACACTGCGCCGTATGCATGCAGTAATGAGTAACCTAGCTCGCCGCCTTCGTGTATCGAACCAGGGGTCTCCGGTGCTACGTGGCTTGGTATGCCGCCCGGGAACGAAAACTGTTTGAAAAGGCGTTGCATTCCACCCGCGTCGCGACTGATCCCTGGATATGTCTCACTGTAGGTCCCTTCCAGATACGTGTTCGCGACCACGCCCGGCCCGCCGTGCCCCGGTCCGGCGATAAAGATCGCATCGAGATCGTGATTCTTGATGAGGCGATTCATGTGCACGTACATGAAATTCAGACCCGGCGTCGTCCCCCAGTGGCCGAGCAGACGTCGCTTGATGTGATCGATGGAGAGCGGCTCGCGGAGTAACGGATTTGCCAGCAGGTATATCTGGCCCACCGACAGGTAATTCGCGGCGCGCCAGTAGGCATCCATCAGGATCAACTCAGTCGAATTGAGCGGCGCAGGAGCTCCGTTTGGCTCTTCGGGCTGCCGGAAACGTGTCGTGCATTCCGTGTGAGTTCCGTGTGCGTCCCGTGTCATGTCAGCTCACTCATTGGGATTCAACGTCAAACGGCAAACCAGTCTTCTGAATCACCCGGCGGTCCGATGTCGTTACCAGGCCGACGACCCGGGCTCATTTCTGGCACGGGCGTCGGCGCTTGAGATTGCCACTCCTGGGTTTAGCGCGGCGTTAGACGCCTGTGCAAAATCGGAGCCTGAGGCAGTCGGGAACTAGGCTACCTGCGGGGCGCGAATCGTTCCCGGGCGCGGAGCAATCGTGGCAATAATGACGAGCGTGCCGGTCTCGGCCCGCATGCCGTGCAGTTCGCCGGGTGAGTACGTGGCGATTGTCCCGGCGCTGACCTGGTGCTCCCCAACGACGCCATCAACCGGGCCGGAAATAAAGCCGGATCCGCTCACGACGGTGAGTATGACAGTGGAGTCGCTGGTATGCAACGGAACGGCCTGACCAGCATCGATCCGGAAGATGACGATACGTGCGTCGTCTGAATCGTGGAGCATCGCTGTCGATGCGCGATCGGGGTTTGCCGAAACGGCGCGTCCAGCGATCTCCAGGGAATTGCTGATTTGCATTATGATGCCGAGTTCGCGCGGTTCTCCTCTGCTCCGATCGCGACGTTCAGTGCGTTCAACAGCTCGTCTGGATTGGCGCCATCGCGCGTCGCGGCTTCACTTATTGATACGGCGCCGCCGCAGCACGCGTCTATCCCAAACTGATTGAAAATCCCGGTCGTCGCGGGAAACTGACGCAATGTTTCATTGACGATTGAAGCGGAGGTTACAGTCTCCGCAATTCCTGTATTTGATGGCATGCTGACATTCTCCTGATGGTGCGCCAATAGTGTGCTGGAGAGCGCCAAGCGCTCTCTCCCATAATCCGCCGGAACAAGCGGCCATCGCAAGGTAGGCAGGGTGCACTGGCATCGGTGTCAGCATTTCCCTGAGGGCTGTAAGTCAGATTCCTGACACAGAATCCGGGGTTGCCCGACTTTTCAGAAAATTGCATCGCCGTACGTTCACTTCAGAGGGGCGGACAGTGGAATTCCACTCGGGCCGCGCCAGTCGCAGCACCTAATCACTTCCTGAGGCACGGTATGCGGATAGCAACGATCGGACGGTTTTCACTGGGCATCTTTGTGGCTGGCGCGCTTGGCCTGGGTGCAAGCGCCTGTGCGCCGACTGGAAAGTCGAGCTCAGCGGCCGGCCTGCTGGCGGGCGATGCGGCGACGCGCACGTACGTACCGCCGGGCTCATACGACGAGTACTACGCCTTCCTGTCGGGAGGCTTTAGCGGGCAAGTGACGGTGTATGGGCTCCCATCCGGTAGACTCTTCAAGCAAATCCCCGTCTTCTCACAGTTCCCGCAGACTGGTTACGGCTACGACGAAGACTCGAAAGCGATGCTCAACACGACGTTCGGGTTTGTCCCATGGGACGACGCGCACCACACCGAGATGTCGCTAACGAATGGCGTGCCAGACGGCCGTTGGCTCTTCATCAACGGAAACAACACGCCGAGGATTGCTCGCATTGACCTCAAGAGATTCGAAACCGAAGAGATTCTTCAGATTCCGAACGCTGCCGGCGGCCACGCCTCGCCGTTCGCGACACCGGACACCAAGTACGTCGTCTCGGCGACGCGTTTCAGCGTTCCGATCCCGCAGAAGGACGTGCCCATCGATAGCTACAAGCAGAACTTCAAGGGGACGATCACATTCGTAAAGGCGGACGTGCCCGGGAAGATGGATGTCGCGTTCCAGATAATGATGCCGGGTTACGATTACGACCTGGGCCATGCCGGAAAGGGCCCATCGGACGGCTGGTTCTTCTTCACCACGTACAACTCCGAAGAAGCGAATACGAAGCTCGAGGTAAACGCCTCGCAGGCGGACAAGGACTACATCGCAGCCATCAATTACAAGCGCGCCGAGGAGTGCATTGCTGCCGGCAAGGGCAAGAAGTTCGGCGGTTCCTACGTTCACAACTATGTAGATCCGGCCACACGTATCGCGAAGAGCGAAACCAAGACTGGCGTCACGATGCTTTACCCAGCCGACTGTGATGGTCTCGTCTATTACCTCCCGACGCCAAAGTCGCCACATGGCGTCGACATTGATCCAACGGGCGAGTACATCGTCGCCGGCGGCAAGCTTGCTACGGTGATTCCGGTGCACTCGTACACGAAGATGATCAAGGCGATCGCCGACAAGCAGTTTGAGAAGACGATCGATGGAATCCCGGTTATCAAGTACGACGCAGTTATAGCCGGTGAAGTGAAGAATCCCGGCCTGGGTCCACTCCATACCGAATTCGACGGCAAGGGGAACGCATACACGTCCATGTTCATCTCTTCCGAAGTCGTGAAGTGGAAGCTGGGTACGTGGGAAGTACTGGATCGTATCCCCGTGTACTACTCGGTTGGTCACATCATGATTCCCGGAGGCGATAGCAAGAAGCCGTGGGGCAAGTACCTGGTTGCGCTCGACAAGATTGCCAAGGATCGCTACCTCCCGACTGGGCCCGAGGGATCCCGTTCAGCGCAATTGATAGACATCAGCGGCGACAAGATGAAGATGTTGCTCGACTTCCCGACGATGGGCGAGCCGCACTACGCGCAGGCCGTGCCAGCCAGCCTGTTGCAACCTGGCTCGCTCAAGTTCCAGAAGCTCGCCGACAACAAGAATCCGAACGTGACGACGTCTGAAGCAGGCGGCGGTATTACTCGTACCGGAAAGCGAGTCGACGTGAAAATGATCGCTATTCGCAGTCACTTTGCGCCGGATAATCTCGAAGGCGTCGAGCTGGGTGACACTGTGTACTTCCACGTCACCAACATTGAGCAGGACTGGAACATCGCACACGGCTTCGCAGTCTTCGGATCGAATAACTCGGGCATTACGCTTCCCCCGGGTGAGACTAGAACTGTGCGGTGGGTACCGCAGGCAACCGGGATATATCCGTTCTACTGCACCGACTTCTGTTCTGCACTGCACCAGGAAATGCAGGGCTACGTCCGTGTGTCGTCGCCCGCTCTGCATGTGCCCCTCAGTGCCAACGTCAGCAAGGTCTCACAGACACAGCTTGGACGCCTTCCAGCCAAGCACGGGGAGAAGCAGTAATGGCAACACAGATGGGTACGGGTTACCTCGAGACGGCCTCGGTGCCCGTACCAGCCATGCTGGGTACGGTCGCCGCTCGCGATCTCACGGGTTCACTCATGCCAAATCTTTCGCGCGCACTCACGGTCATCGCATCGCTTCTTCTGGTCGGTTTGTTCTTCGTTCCAATGTGGCGCGTACAGTTAGTCGCGCCACAGTACCCCGAAGGGCTTGGGATGCGAATCGGCGTCAGTTATGTTGCCGGCGCGACTCCAACCGATCTCGCGAATATCAACGGTCTGAATCACTACGTTGGGATGAAGCACATCACTCCAGACGCGATACCCGAGCTGCATTACATGCCGTGGATTGTGGGTGGTCTGATTCTGTTTGGCCTGCTTGCCGCACTCGTTGGCAATCGCAAGCTGTTGATCGGCTGGGTAGGGTCCTTCCTGGTCGTCGGGGTCGCCGGGCTGGTGGACTTCTGGCGCTGGGAGTATGACTACGGCCACAACATCGATTATGCGCACGCAATCATCAAGATACCCGGCATGAACTATCAACCACCGTTGATGGGCGTCAAGCAGTTACTCAATTTCACAGCAGTTTCGTGGCCCGATATTGGTGCGTGGCTTGCGTTTGCCGCATTCGGACTCGGTGTTATCGCGCTCGCGTTTGCGTTGCGGGTGCGAGCCGCGAAGAGTTCGAACATTCTTGGGTTCTGAAATGATTTCCAGCTGCGGTCGGGGCGTCCTTAGGATTGCCGCGACGGTTCTGCTTGCGATCGCGCTTCTGGTGCCGGTTTCGGCGCCGGTGTCCGCTCAGGGCAACGCCCCGCGCAAAGGGAGTGCGCCGTCGGTCATAAACGTCTCGGTCGACGGCCCGGTTCGCAGCGTGCGATCGGCGCTCAAGATCGTCGCACGCGGCGGCACGATCATCGTGCACCCTGGGACGTACAGGGATACGACCATCACTGTGACGATTCCCGTGAGTATTCTCGGAGAAGGTTTCCCGGTGCTGGATGGTGAGTCGAAGCGGCAGATAATGACTGTAACGGCCGACAGTGTGACGGTTCGCGGGATGAATTTCCGGAATGTCGGTGTCGCCTATACGGAAGACCTCGCTGCGATCAAGGTGATACGGGGACGCGATTGCGTCATCGCCGACAATCGAATCGACAATGCGTTCTTTGGCATTTATCTGCAGGAAGCGTCGGACTGCCGGGTCGAGCGGAATGTGATTACCGCCGCACATCTGCGCGATGCAACTTCCGGCAACGGGATCCATCTCTGGCACTCGCGCGACATCACGATTGTTGGCAACAGGATCTCGGGGCAGCGCGATGGTATCTACTTCGAATTCGTCCGTCAGGCGCATGTTCGTGACAATCTCAGTGAGAACAATATCAGGTACGGGTTGCACTTCATGTTCTCCGACAGCTGCGATTACGAGAACAACACGTTCCGGCACAACGGGGCTGGCGTCGCGGTCATGTACACGCATAACGTGCGCATGGTTGGCAATCGTTTCATGGATAACGTTGGAGCTGCCGCGTACGGACTACTCCTCAAGGAAATCTCTGACAGCCAGTTGCTGAATAACATGTTCGCGCGAAATACGTCCGGACTCTACGCCGATGGTGCAACACGCCTGTACGCGAGTCACAACACGTTCCTCGATAACGGCTGGGCGTTGAAGCTTCAGTCGAGCACCGAGGACGCTGCGTTCGTCGGTAACAACTTTTCGGGCAACACTTTTGACGTCAGCACGAATAGCAGATCAACCAGTTCCACGTTCACGGGCAACTACTGGTCTGCGTACAGGGGCTACGATCTGAATCGCGACGGAAAGGGTGATGTTCCGCATCACCCGGTCCGGCTTGCATCGGTAATCGTGGCCCAGAACGAGCCGGCACTGATTCTCCTGCGTAGCAATTTTCTTGAGTTGCTGGACGCCGCGGAGCGGGTTATACCCGCGCTCACACCGGCGACGCTGGCGGATGACGCTCCTTCAATGCGGTGGGTCAAATGAATCAGCTCAAGATTCAGATTTCCGGCCTGTCCAAACGGTTCGGAACGACGGACGTGCTCCGCACCATTGACCTCGTCGTGCGCACCGGACGAGTCATCGCGATTGTCGGTCCCAACGGCGCGGGGAAGACGACTCTTATCAAGTCCATCCTCGGCCTGACCAGGCCCGATACAGGGAGAATCCTCTTCGAAGGTGCCGACGTGATCGGAGCCGATGCGTATCGCGCCCGGATTGGCTACATGCCGCAGATCGCCAGGTTTCCGGAAAATCTCACAGGTGCAGAGCTGATAAGGATGCTCAAGGACCTTCGCGGAGGCGCCGCAGAACTGGATACGGAACTTCTGCAGTCCTTCGAGCTGGGCACAGCGTTGGAAAAGCCATTGCGAGTGCTGTCTGGTGGAACTCGCCAGAAGGTGAACGCGGCGATGGCATTCCTCTTCTCGCCTGATCTCCTGGTGCTGGATGAGCCGACTGCTGGCCTCGATCCTCTGGCAAGCAGCATACTCAAGGACAAGATCCTGGCCGACCGTGGGTCCGGGAAGACCGCTGTCGTGACATCACACATAATGAACGAGCTGGAAGAACTCGCCGATGACGTCGCCTTTCTGCTCGACGGCCGCGTTGCGTTCGTCGGAACGCTTGACGAACTCAAGCGGATCACTGCTCAGGCTACTCTGGAACGCGCTGTCGCGACAATGATGACCCGTGGCTGGGTACGGGCGGCCGCATGAATACGATATTCAAGGTGTTGAAGTATCAGGCGCGCGACGCAGTGCGGAGCCGTTGGTTGATTGGGTACGCGATCTTCTTTGGGCTGGTGACGGAGGGACTGCTTCGCTTCAGCGGCGATCCCGCAAAGACGCAGCTCAGCCTCGTGAGTGTTGTTCTCTTCGTGGTACCACTCGTCGCCATCGTATTCGGCACCGTCTATCTGTACAACGCGCGCGAATTCATCGAACTGATTCTTGCGCAGCCAGTCCGTCGACGGCAGACGTACACAGGCCTGTATCTCGGCCTGGCACTCCCAATGGTGCTTGCGTTCGCGGTCGGCCTGGGATTCCCGTTCCTGCTACACGGAATTGATGCGCCTGCGTGGAACACATTGGTAGCACTTCTGCTGGCTGGAACTGTGCTTACTGGCGCGTTTAGTGCGATTGCCACGCTGATCGCGGTTCGGTGTGAAGACCGGCTCCGGGGGCTCGGCACCGCCATTGCTGTCTGGCTGATGCTCACAGTGGTATATGACGGGCTGGTTCTGTTCATCCTCGCAGTCATGTCGGACTACCCGCTCGAGAAGGCAACGCTCGCCATGATGATGGCTAACCCGATTGACATAGCAAGGGTGGCGTTGTTGTTGCGGTTTGACGGTGCCGCAATGATGGGTTATACGGGAGCCGTCTTCCTGAAATTCTTCGGCGGTGCCTGGGGGGCCGCGATCGCTATCACTGCACTGATGGCATGGATCGCGGGGCCGGTGGCCCTCGGCATGAGAGCATTTCAGCGAAAGGATTTCTGAGCTCGTCGTAGTTATCACAGTACAGTCAGCACTCGCAGTACAAATCATTCACCATCCCAACCAAAAGACCTCAGTGAAAAACGTTCGCATGATTGTTGGACTCGTCGCAGCCTCCATCTTCGCCATTGCCTGCGGCGGTAAGGAAAATGCATCCTCGGCTACCGAGAGTGCCGAAACGCCGGCTGCTGCTGCGAGCGGCGGCGGACCAACGGCAACACCGACGGGGAAGGTTGTAGTGGTCGAAATGAACACCGATGCCGACGGAAACTACTTCAAGCCTGCGAAGTTTGAGGTGCATCGTGGAGATGTCATCCGATTCACATTGAAAACCGGCGTTCACAACGTGAATTTTCTCCCGGATTCCAATCCCGGAAAGGTCAACCTCCCTCCGGCGAGTGCCTTGCTGCAGCTTCCCGGCCAGACGCTCGACATACCCGTCAACCTCGCGCCCGGCAAGTACTTCTTCCAGTGCGATGCGCATGCGGCCCTCGGAATGATGGCACACGTCGAGGTTGAGAACTGAACCGTCGGCGTGACCCGGAAGATGTCAAATCACGCGGGCCGTATGCACTAATTGGTCGGCCCGCCGTAATACCTGGCCTTGCAACAGCGGCGGTATTTGCGGGGGTCCTGGTGTGGGTCCTCAAGATACCGCTCTGGCCTGACCGAATCTGGCTCTCGGCTCTCATTGTTACCGGTGCAGTGGTTGTCACGCGCACGGTCCGGGGAGCGTTGCATGGCAAGTGGGCTTCGGACGTCGTCGCGACTCTCGCGATTGTAACAGCTGCAGTTATGAACGAACCGCTTGCCGGTCTCATCGTTGTCGTGATGCAGACCGGCGGCGAGGCTCTGGAGCGGTACGCTGAGGGCCGAGCATCACGCGCAGTCCAGCAACTCGAGGCGGACCGACCCAAGTCGGCGCATCGGCTTCGCGATGGCGACATTGTCGATATACGAGCCGATGAGGTACTTGTCGGCGATGTTATCGTTGTGCGAGCTGGTGAGCTCGTCCCGTGCGACGGTGTTGTCATAGAAGGAACGACGGAGCTCAACACGTCGATGATCACCGGAGAGTCATTGCCGCGTCCTGTGGCGCCAGGCGCGCAGGTCAGCAGCGGCAGCATCAACGGTGACCGGCTGTTCCAGATGCGTGCTACAGCCATCGCTGAAGCCAGTCAGTACGAGCGAATTGTGCAGCTCGTTCGGTCGGCTCTGGATTCCAAGGCCCCATTTCAGCGAATCGCAGATCGGTACGCAGTCTGGTTCACGCCAATCACTCTGGTAGTCGCCACCGTGGCTGCCGTGATGTCAGGGGACTACCAACGTTTCCTCGCCGTGCTGGTAGTTGCAACGCCGTGTCCGCTGATACTTGCGCCGCCAATTGCCATCATTGGCGGAATCAACCGTGCCGCAAGGCGTCAGATAATCGTGAGAAATGGCGCCGCGATCGAGCGGCTCGCAACCGCAAATGTTGCAGTGCTGGACAAGACAGGCACGCTCACAGTCGGAATGCCGGTAGTGAAGGATGTCGTTGCGGCGGAGTCTTTCACGCGCGAGCAAGTCCTGCGTCTTGCGGGGGCGATAGAGCAGGGAGCAGTGCATCTCCTTGCCCGTACACTTGTGGATGCGGCCCTGGTTGAGAACCAGTCCCTTCCGGCAATCAAGGACGTTGTTGAGACGCCAGGTAGTGGCGTTGAGGGAAGAGTTGGAAACGACATGATCGCGGTTGGATCGCGAACATACATACAGGAAAAGGTGACGGCCCAGCAGGATGGCGCCATTCCCGAGGAGTCCGTGGTCGGCCTCAAGGCGTATGTGGCGATCAACGGCCATCTCGCAGGCATTGTCGTGTACGACGAGAAACTGCGAGGCGATGTTCCGGCGATTCTCACAGACCTGAACGGGCTAGGCTTCAAGAGAATCCTGCTTCTCTCAGGAGATCACGAGGAAAATACGCGCGCAATCGCTGCGGCGATCGGCATCAGCGAAGTTCGCGGCGACATGACACCAGAAGGCAAGGTTATCGCCGTCAGAGAACTGACTGCAGAGGGCAACCGCGTACTCATGGTGGGCGATGGAACGAATGACGCTCCCGCATTGAGCGCGGCTACCGTCGGCATCGCGCTCTCCGGGCACGGTGGTGGTGTGACGGCAGAGGCAGCGGATCTTGTGATACTCGTCGACGAGCTCGACCGTGTACCGATTGCGATCCGGATAGCACGCCGCAGCATGAAGATCGCCAGAGAGAGTATCTGGGCTGGACTCGGTCTCAGCGGTGTCGCGATGTTATTCGCAGCGGCTGGCTACATCGACCCGATTCCAGGTGCGCTGCTTCAGGAGGGGATCGACATCGCCGTAGTACTCAACGCACTACGCGCAAGCGCGGGACCGCGAGGATCGAATCAGCCTCCCAGCAGGTAATTCACAACATCGACTGCGCAATATCTCGTACGTGATCCGATGAAACTCTGAATACTGCGCAGATCATCGCCACTGGTCAGCAAAGGCGGTTCCTCGACGCCGTTGCCGCGAAGTTGAGCCTGTGCGATGTTTGCGGTCAATCCATTGCAAAGGCACTCGCGTCCTTCCGCGTCGGCGACCGTCCCACCTTTCTTTACATATGCATCCACTGGCTCCGCCGGACAGCGGTATCCGATTCGGCCAGTTGGGTCACGATACGCAGTGCGCAGATAGCCAAGATCGCATTTCCGGACTCGCCGCGGGCCGCCGGCATTGTCGCCAGTCCAGCGTACTACCTTGAACGGATAGCCGGTGGGAGACGCGCGCGGGTCCGTCACTACGTCGACTTCGCCGCGCGCCGCGTGATACAATACTTCCTGCTTCAGAGCATCTGCAATTCCCGACTCCTCGCAATATGCGAACAGTGTTCCCACCTGGATTCCAGCAGCTCCGAGTGCGCGAGCCTCGATGAGCTTGTCGGGAGATCCAGCGCCGCCCGCGACCCAGAACGGAAGCCCCAGTTCCGCGATGCGCGAGAGATCTACAACGTCACGTTCACCGTAAATCGGCTCACCGCGATCGTTAAGATGTACCTCGCCGCGCGGCGGAGCATTATGCCCGCCAGCCGTAGGACCCTCGACTACGAAGCCGTCGACGCGACCGTTCGCCTTGCGTGCGAGCGTCATTGCAAGTGAGGTGGCTGCGATTATCGCGATGAACCGCGGACGATTCATCGGCATCGCCGGCTCGACGCCGTGAAGCGCGGGATCGAAGGTCAGGTATTCTGCTTCGGTAGCCGGAAGTCCCTCGACGTCGAATCGTATCGATGTCGCGCGATGCTCCGAGAACGCATCCAGTACACCCGGAATTTCACGTGGTATGCCGGCTCCCATCAATACATAATCGACGCCTGCCAGCATCGCACCGCAAAGCGATGCGAGATTTGGCAACTGAACTTTCGTGAGCAGGTTTACACCGACAATCCCGTCGTGGCCTTCCTTCGCGAGGTACACTTCGACGAAATTCGCGAGCATCGTGACCTGTTGACGCGCGACACTCACCACTTGCTTGTACATGGGAAGCATCTTGTACGGCTGATCCTTGCCGCGCCCGTCGGGCAGGAAGTAGCGGTTCAGTACTTCATCGCCGACGTGTGCAATCGGAAAATGCGCGATGGCGCGGCGCATGTGACCGCCGGGATCTCCGTCCTGGAGTCGTCGAACAAATACTGTGTCCAGTGCTGTTCCAGAGACAACGCCGAGGTTGCCACTTTTCGCCACGGCATTAGCAAGTCTCCAGTTGGAAACACCAACGCCCATGCCGCCCTGTATGATCTCAGGCATGGAGATATCGGGCGTTGCAGTCGTCATGGCGATGTAACCTATGCTGCCGCGGCGGACAGATTCAGTCGGGATAATCTGTATAATTCATAAGGGAATCCCCGACGTCTATTCGGCAGGTTGTGCTCAGGCTGCTGCGGTTTTATCCGTCGTAAATATGAAGGTCTTCAGCAGTGCGAACACAAACAACAGCAAAAGTACCGCTTGTATCGTGACGGTCTCGACTGTCGGAAATACGCCGAGCCATGATATATCCGGAAAGTGCCTCAGAGGCGTCATTGACACGACGTTTCCCTCCTGGAGTTCGCGGATGCCACGCCCCGCGAAGACGAACGCCATGTAATAGAGCAGCAGGCTCGTGATGGCGAAGAACGGCCGCATGGGGATCTTTATGCCGAAGCGATAGAAGAGCACAAATATCACTGCGAGCGCGACCGAGCCAGTCAGGATTCCGAGAACCAGCGGTAACGCGGTGCCCTGCGTCTGACTGAACAACGCCTGATAGAACAGCGCGGTTTCGGCGCCTTCCCGGTACACCGCGAGGAAGGCAACCAGCATCAACGCCCTGCCACCGCCATGCTCGAGCGCAGCTGAGACCTTATGCGCGATGAACTTCTGCCACTTGGCAGCTTCGACTTTTGAGATGAGCCAGTAACTCACAGAAAAGAGAACTACCACCGCGATGAGCAGTGAAACTGCTTCTACAATCTCACTGCTTGCTGGAATGGCTGAGAATGCTGTCTTGATGATTACCGCGGTTATCAAGCTCGCAATTACGCCGAGTACGACGCCGATCCAAATCGAGCGCAATTGTTCGCGATGGTCAGTCTTGATCAGGAAGGCGACCACGGCGCCTACGACCAGGATCGCCTCGAAGCCTTCGCGCAGTATGATAAGGAACGATTGCCAGAACGTGGCAACCGCATTCTCTCCGGTTTCGCTTGCGAGTGCCACAACCCGAGGGAGCGCATCCGCAATTTGATCGCGCGTGAGTCTTGCGGATTCAGCGTCACCACTCGCAACCGCGATTTTGAAATTGGCGAAGGAGCGTTCGAGGGATGTCACCAATCCTGGGTCCTTGGCGCTCACAATCGACTCAAGTGGTTCGAAGGCGAGGTACGCGTCGAAGGCACCGTCACGCGCCGCGCTGATGTTTCCGCTCCCTGCGAGCGATCTGGCGGAGTCGAGAAGTGCCAGTATCGACGCGGAGACAGCGGCCGGAGATGTGGGTTTCGCATCGTTGAGCGGCAACACCATCTTCTCGCCGCGCAACGTGTATATGTAGTTGATAACATCCCAGCGTTGCTGCGCGGAAAGCGAACCTCCAAACCCAGCCATCGCGGTTCCGCGTACTCCTACCGAAATGACGTCATATGCGAGCGACGGCGTCAGCTTGGGAGTTGCCGTCCGGCTGCCGATTCCCGGTACTACAGTGGAAAGCCCATGCGCCAGCGGGCCGTCGCCCATCGCCGTCGAACCGTGACATGATGCGCAGGTTGCAGTGAAGATCTCGCGACCCGCAACTGCGTCGAGTGGCGCGGTCGGAAGCTCCAGCCTTCCTTCTGTTCCCAGGGCGGTGAGGACTCGCTCACGAAGTGGTGCAAGCGCAGAGGGTGGCTTTCGCGCTACTACCGCCGAGATGACGGCATCGAGCGCCGATTGGACTGCCGCCGCATTGGGTCCGCGAAGCCCGGCAGCCACCCTGTGGGCGTCCTGCAGGAATCCCGTGGTCTCTTCGTATTCCTGGTCCGAAATGGTCTTGCCCGCTTCATTCACTGCCATCCCGTATTCGGAGACGGCAACGGACACGATGTTCGCGAGTCGGCGCGCCCCAGAATCCTGGGCCCTCGCTCCTGCAGGGACAAGCGTCAGGCCAAGAAGGAGGCCGAAAATCGCGGAATTACGTAAAAATTGGAGCTTCGAAGGCATATCCGATCAAAACTATCGGGTTGGCCTCGTTGTGCCATGGGGACTCGGCGCTGGCTTTGCGCCATCTATCGTCGACCATATGTTGTAAACAAAAAAGTACGCGGACATGGCTGCCAATACGCCCCCTGTACCGAGGACAAACGGCGCCGCCGACAAGGCGTGCGGCGCGAGGCAGAATCCAACCACCATCAGTAGCAGTCCGACATTGGCCAGCCACCACTGCACGCCCGCGATCCGCCGGGAATGCAACTGGTGCCCGGTGAATCTTGGGATCACGTGATATGCTATGCCGTAAATCATCATTGTCACGAAGCCGAGCAGGTTCATATGCACATGCGCCGGGCGGTACACGATGAGCTTCGGGTCCACAGCCATGGCGACGCCGAGCGTGACCCCGAGGCTAAGCCATGTGATGCTCGCCTTGAGAAAGGCCTTGACGAACCACTCCATTTTTATTCCACTCGCTGACGGTTCCTCGTTGATCCTAAAGGCAGATGCCTTCCGACGCAGTCGGCTTGCTCCTGAAGCTGCGTAGGGGTTATACCTACATTTTAAGTGTTTAGCCGCCCAGTGCGGTTAGAATTGATCCACCGTGGGGTGGTCTTGACTGACGATGTGACGCGGTGCCGTGACACCAATGCATGAACGGAGAGTCCTGTGGGATCGGAGACTGAAGACAAATTTGGCGACGAGCCGGTTGCAGAACCGGCGGTGCCTGACAGCTACGGAATACGGCCCAGCGGCTTCAGGCTGCCGATGGATACCGGGCTTGGGCGGGTCCGCCTTCAAGTGTCCGACATCGGTCGATCGCTGGACTTCTACGAGGGAGTTCTCGGGCTTCGGGCGCGGGAGCGAGACTCGTCGCATGCCGTGCTCGGCGCGTATGACGACGCGGGTCCGCTCGTTGAGCTCGTCGCGCGATCCGGCGCGAAGCCTGCACCGCCTCGCGGACAGCTCGGGCTGTATCACTTCGCGATATTGCTGCCAGATCGCGCATCGCTCGCTCGCTTTGCTCAACACTTGAGCGACATCAACGCACGTGCCGGCGCAGCCGATCACCTGGTTAGCGAGGCATTGTATCTTCAGGATCCCGATAATCTGGGGATCGAAGTGTACTCCGACCGACCGCGAAGTGCGTGGGTACGAACGGGGCTCGAACTGAAGATGGCCACTGATCCGCTCGATTTTAACGATCTGCTCAAGTCTGCGGCTAATGCCAAGTGGCGCGGTCTGCCAGCCGGTACGGTAATGGGCCACGTCCATCTGCATGTAGGCGACATCGCTGCTGCATCGAGTTTCTATTCCGACGCACTGGGATTTGATCGCACCGTATGGGGCTATCCGGGCGCGCTGTTCATGTCGGCTGGCGGATACCATCATCACCTCGGCACCAATATCTGGGCCGGTCGCGGTGCGCGGCCGGCCGCTGAGCGTGATGCACGGTTGTTGGAATGGACGATCCGGTTGTATGATTCTGCGAATATCGCAGCAGTCGGAGAAAGCCTGGAGCGAAACGGCTACCGCGTCGGGCGGGACGGTGTCGATATCGTAGCGCGTGATCCATGGGGAACGCAAGTGCGCATCACGCAGTGATCAATACACTCTCAAACACAAATCTTGACTCACTCGATCTCTTTCGCCCGGTGCATGAGTTGCACCGGGCTTGTGCTCGCGCTTGCCATTCAGGCCGGCGCACAGGCTACAACTCCGGCCAAACTAGATAGCGTTACGATCGTTGCATCGCGCGCGCAGGCGGGTGCTGCTGGACGGACGGTTGACGTTATCACGCGCGATGATATTTCCCGCTCACCTGCCCATAATCTTGCGGAGCTACTCGGCGCACGGCTTTCGGTCGACGCGTTCACTCGCTCGCCGGCGCAAGCTGACGTTTCGATTCGCGGCACCACTGCCGAGCAGGTATTGATTCTGGTAGATGGCGTGCGGATGGGCGACGCACAGAGCGCGCATTACGCACTGGATTTGGGAATTCCACTGTCGTCGATCGAGCGGATCGAAATACTTCGCGGTCCCGGTTCCGCACTGTACGGACCGAATGCGATTGGTGGCGTGATCAATATTGTTACCCGTGATGGTTCAGGTGGTGACGCTGCCAATTCTGGCGCGGAGGCCAGCGTGTACGGCGGGACGTTCGGGACCATAGGACTTGGTGCAACTGACCGAGGTTCAGTTGGAGCAACGTCCGTTTCCAGTGATTTTCAGTATGACAAATCCGACGGACACCGGCCTGACACTGATTACCGAATCTTCCAGGCGCGCTTAGGCGCAGGTCGAGCGGTTGGAAGCAGTGGAAGGCTGACGACCGCGGCATCTGTTGGAGTTCGTGATTTCGGTGCGGCGAACTTCTATTCGCCGTACCCATCAGGCGAGCGCACCGGTACAACGACAGGGGAGGCGCACTGGACTGCTCCAGTCGGACGCTGGGCATTGAATGCCGATGCAAGCACGAGGCTGCACACAGATCGATTCGATCTGGTTCGCGACGACCCATCGATTTATGAAAACCGGCACCGCTCCTGGCAGACCGGAGGTGACGCGACAGCGCGCACCGAGCTTTTCGGTAATACGAGTATCGTGATCGGCGGAAGTGCGGAGCACGATCAACTGTCAAGCGCGCGGCTTGGTGGTCGTAGGGAATGGCGGGCCGCCGCGTTCATGGAACAGGCGATACGTTTGACACAGCGTCTGCAGCTGATCGCCGGAGAACGCGACGATCACGCATCGACGTATGGCGACTTCTTTTCGCCGTCGCTTGCACTATCTGCTATCGCAACTTCAGAACTGACACTCCGCGCCAGCGTCGCCCGCGGCTTTCGCGCACCGACATGGACAGAGCGCTATTACGTAGATCCCGGGAACATCGGCAATCCGCTCGTACAGCCGGAGCGATTCGTTAATGGCGAGCTCGGCGCGACGTACACGCCGATCGTTGCAAGCGGGATCGGGCTCAAATGGGATGCGGCGGTCTTCACGCGCCACGCCAGGGATCTCATCGACTGGGTACGACCGGCGAATCGTGCTGATCTTCCATGGCAGATCGCGAATGTCGGTAGCGCGACGTTTCGCGGGGTCGAGTCCACTGTAAGCGCGGCGC
>Ga0209483_1000947_pt1 | contig 23392 bp, 21 predicted proteins | sample NGEPerA_FD_184508 | JGI IMG/M metagenome (GOLD analysis project Ga0209483, IMG submission 184508) | Arctic peat soil microbial communities from the Barrow Environmental Observatory site, Barrow, Alaska, USA - NGEE PermafrostL2-A... | ecosystem: Environmental > Terrestrial > Soil > Wetlands >... | reverse complement strand
CACCGAGCGATCCATTCCCGCACTCTGGGACCGCATCGGCGCCATCCTCGACGGCTTCCCCGCAATCCACTGCCGCAACTTTTTCAGCCATGCAGGCTATGCGTAATCTCAAACCAAAATGGCTCTAGTCCCTCAAATCGCGCGGACGGACGAAATCGGCGAGAATGCCGGTGGCGCTCGCAACGTCGCGCCATGCATTCACGTCAAACTCCAGCACCGCCAGCGCACAGGTGGAGAATTTTTCGGCCAGCCTTTCGTGTCGCTCTTTCTGATCGCGCGATCCTGGCTCGCGCGCAAGACGCATTGTCGTCAGTTCCATGCCGGGATTGTGGCCGATCATCAGTGTGAGCGCCGCAGCTTCACTCGCGCCCTGAAGCGCGTTCAGAATCTGCTTCGGCGCAGCTAGATAAAGGCCTTTGAGAAATTTCGGCTCAGGCGCTCGCGCCAGTTCGCGCTTGATCAAGTCCCAGGTCTCGACCGTGCGTTTCGACATGGAGCACAAAACCGCGCCGGGCCAATAAGCGTGCGTCTCCATGTAATGACCGATCAGCGCCGCGTCGCTGCGCCCGCGTTCGCTGAGGGCGCGTGCAAAATCGCCCTCGCCGGAATCCTGCTCGGCCTTCGCATGGCGCAGGAGCAGCAGGCGCTTCATGGCCGTCTAGGCGATCTGGTAGCGTGCGCGGGCGCCGCGTTCGAGCGCCGCGGCAACCAGCCGGTCGATGCGCAGCACGCGCCGCAGCACCTCCAGCACGCGTACTTCTTCCAGCATCACGCGCGAGTCCGAAAGCGCGACTTCTAGCCCCAGCATGTAGGCCGTCTCGCAAAGATGCTCCAGCAGCGCTTCCTTGATGAGACCGAGCGCCGCCTCCGCGCCGTCCTGCTCCTGCAGGATCGAGCCGCATTCCTGCGCCACTGGCAGAAGCCGGTGCTCCTCGAAATCGCGGAATATCGGCAGCGTTTTGGCGATGAGACCGATGGTCTTCAGCTCGCGGTCGCTCATCACGCCGTCAGCGGCGGAGACAATGACCATGACATAGATGAGCGCAGAATGATGGCTGATGGTTTTCATGAAAACGGTGCCGCAAGAAAATGCGGCGCGACATTAGGTGGCTTGACCCCCATGGGCAAGCGCGCAACAAAACGCAATGGCGATGAAGAAAAAGTCCGGAAAATGGCGTGCGCGCACGCTTGCCGTTCGCGGCGGGCAGATGCGCAGCGAATTTCAGGAAACGGCGGAAGCGCTGTTCCTGACCTCGGGCTATGCCTATGACGCGCCGGAACAGGCCGAAGCGCGCTTCAAGGGCACGGACGAAGGCTTTATCTATTCGCGCTACAGCAATCCCACCGTCTCGATGTTCGAGGCGCGCATGGCGGCGCTGGAAGGTGCACCCGTCGCGCGCGCGACGGCAAGCGGCATGGCTGCCGTCACTGCCACCTTTCTCTGCGGCTTGCGCACCGGCGATCATGTGGTGGCGGCGCGCGCGATGTTCGGCGCTTGCCGCTATGTGATCGAAGACGTGCTGACGCGCTTCGGCATCACCCACACGCTGGTGGATGGCGATGATCTTTCGCAATGGGCAGCCGCCATCAAGCCCAACACGAAGATGTTGTTTCTGGAGACGCCTGCGAACCCGACGCTCGCCATCGTTGATCTGAAAGGTGTGGCCGCAATCGCGAATAAAGCTGGCGCGCTGCTCATCGTCGACAACGCCTTTGCCACACCCGCGCTGCAGCGGCCGCTGGAATCCGGCGCGCATATCGTGGTGCATTCCTCGACCAAATACATCGATGGACAGGGCAGGGCATTGGGCGGGGTCATTCTCTGTTCCGAAGATTTCCTGAAGAACAATCTGAACACCTTCCTGCGCAACACCGGTCCGGCGATCAGCCCGTTCAATGCCTGGCTGCATCTGAAGAGTCTGGAAACGCTCGATCTGCGCATGAAGGCGCATTGCGAGAATGCCGCGGCGGTCGCCGATTTCCTAGCGGCGCAGAGGAAGCTTACGCGCGTACTTTATCCCTTCCGCGCCGATCATCCGCAGCAAGCTCTGGCGCGGGCGCAGATGTCTGGCGGCGGCGGCGTGGTGACGTTTGAAGTCGCGGGCGGCAAAGAAGCCGCGTACCGTTTTGCCGGTGCGCTGAAGCTGATCGACGTGTCGAACAATCTGGGCGACACAAAAAGCCTCATCACCCATCCTGAGACCACGACGCATCAGCGTCTGACGCCGGAAGCGCGCGCCGCTTTGGGCGTCACGCCCGGCATGCTGCGCATCTCCGTCGGCCTCGAAGACCCGGCGGATCTTTGCGAAGATTTGGATCAGGCGTTGCAGGCGGTTTGACGCCTTCTCCCCAACGCCCGTCTTCTCGGCTTGTGCGGGGAACCCATTTTCCAGGTTATGCAAGAAACAATTGGGTCGCCCGCATAAAGCGGACGATGACGGGTGGTTTTGATTGTGTCATCAAACGGCAGGGTATCCGGAGTGTCACAATGTCCGAACATCATGCATCCCTTCGTTGGAAGCGCACGTCCGCCGATTTTACCTACGACACCTACAACCGTGCGCATGAGGTGACGTTTAAAGACGGCGCGATCGTGTTACCGTCATCCTCGGCGCCAGCTTTCAAGGGCGATGCAGACCGCGTCGATCCCGAGGAAGTCTTCGTCTCGTCGCTCTCCTCCTGTCACATGCTCACATTTTTGGCGATCTGCGCGCGAAAGCGGCTGACGGTCGAATCCTATGATGACAATGCGGTGGGATTTCTGGAGAAGGGCGCCAACGGCAAGTTGCAGATGACGCGCGCCACGCTGCGCCCGCGCGTGCGATTCGCGGCCGGCTCGCCGGATCCCGCCACACTCGCGGATATTCATCATCAATCGCATCTGGAATGTTTCATCGCCAATTCCGTGACGACAGAAATTTCCGTGGAGGCGCAAGCCTAGAAATCCGCGGTAATTAACCGTTCATTCGCCATATATCTTGCGCCAAGCCGCCCCCGCGCTTCATACTATGCGCATGTACGAGCGTTTAACCCGGGGCATTCGTGTCGCCGTCAAACCGGCCTTCCTTGAGGATCAATCCGATCCGGAGGAAAGCCGCTATATCTGGTCGTACACCGTAACCATCGAAAACAAGGGCGCCGACACGGTGCAGTTGATGTCGCGCTACTGGCACATCACCGACGCGGAAGGCCATGTGCATGAAGTGCGCGGGCCAGGCGTTGTCGGTGCGCAGCCGGTTTTGGCGCCGGGCCAGTCCTTCCAATACACAAGCGGCTGTCCACTGCCGACGGCGTCGGGCGCGATGGAAGGCCGCTATCAGATGCGCGCCGCCACCGGCGAGGATTTCGAGGCGGAAATTCCGGGCTTTGTGCTGGAAAGCCCGCACGAACACCGCCGTGTTCATTAGTCCACATAAAACCTTGGGTTGATCCGCTGCGCCTGTTCGGGCGTTAATAGCAAAAGCTATTTTTACGAGCACCCGAATGTCCCAAACCCCCAAGCGAAATCCGTTCTGTGCGAAGCAGCCCGCGCCATCCGAGCCGCGGCCCTCGCGCGACGAAGCCGAGCGCGCGGTGCGTACGCTCCTTCTTTGGGCCGGCGACGATCCGACGCGCGAAGGTCTGCTGGATACGCCCGCACGCGTGGCCCGTGCGTTCGAGGAATGGTTCTCCGGCTATGGCGAAGATCCCGAATCCTATCTGGCGCGTACCTTCGAGGAAGTCGAAGGCTATGACGACATGATCGTGCTCAAAGATATCCGCTTCGAATCGCATTGCGAGCATCATCTCGCGCCAATCATCGGCCGGGCGCATATCGGCTATCTGCCGAACAACAAGGTGGTGGGAATCTCCAAGCTTGCGCGTGTGGTGGAAGCCTATGCCCGCCGCCTTCAGGTGCAAGAGAAGATGAATGCCCAGATCGCGCACTGCATCGACGCGGTACTGCAGCCAAAGGGCGTTGCCGTGGTGATCGAAGCGGCACATCAATGCATGACGACGCGCGGCGTCCACAAACCCGGCGTTTCGCTCGTCACGTCCACCATGCACGGCGCCTTCCGCGAGGACCAGGCGACACGGCGCGAATTCCTCAGTGTCATCGGCAACCCGCAATCCAGCTTCGACAAATAGCGCCGCGCCGCATGTCCGCCGCTCTCGAACTGACCAAGCAGCTCATAGCCTTCGACACGACGAGCCGCGGTTCCAATCTCGCGCTGATCGATTATGCGCAAGAACTATTGGAGAAATCCGGCGCACGCTGCCGCCGCACCTATGACGCCAGCGGCAAGAAGGCGAATCTTCTCGCCACGTTGGGACCGGATGGCGACGGCGGCTATGTTCTCTCCGGCCATACCGATGTCGTGCCGGTCGATGGGCAGGACTGGTCGAGCGATCCGTTCATGCCGGAGGTGCGCGGCGGCCTGCTCTACGGACGCGGTGCCTGCGACATGAAGGGTTTTCTCGGCACGGCCCTGTCGCTGGCTGGTGAGATCGGAAAAACGAAGCTCACCCGCCCGATTCATTTTGCGCTTTCTTATGACGAGGAAGTCGGCTGCGCCGGCGCGCCGGGACTGCTGGCCGATCTGGTGGCGGCGCATATCAAGCCCGCGCTCGCGATTATTGGCGAACCGACGGACATGAAAGTCGTCGGCGCACACAAGGGCGGTGTGGGCTTTCGAACACGGTGTCTTGGTCATGAAGGTCACTCCAGCGCGCCGCATAAGGGCGCCAGCGCGGTGATGATGGCGGGCGAGTTTATCGCCGCGCTCGGCCAGGTTGCGCATGAACTGGAAGCCGATCGCGACCCACATTTCGATCCGCCCTATTCGACGACATTGGCGAACATTATTTCGGGCGGCACAGCTCAAAACATTCTGGCGCGCGAAGCGATCATCACATGGGAATGCCGCACGCTTCCCGGTCGCGACGGGAAGTCCGTCGGCGCGCGTATGGGAGAATTGGTGCAATTGCAAATCCTGCCGAAATACAGAACCGGCGCAACTGACGCGGCCATCGACACCAAAGTGATGACCGTCTATCCGGGCCTTGCGCTGGATGCGGATTCGCCGGCCGTCGCGCTGGCGCGCGAACTTTCTGGCGCAAACGCGGTGGAGACGGTGGCTTACGGCACCGAAGCGGGCTTGTTCCAACAGGCGGGCATCTCCGCCGTGGTTTGTGGCCCCGGTTCAATCGAACAGGCGCACAAGCCGGACGAATTCGTAAAGCTCTCTGAGCTTGACGCTTGTGAGAAATTCCTGCGGCGGTTGATCTCGAAAGCCAGCGCCTAGCTGCGCGTGAATTTCGGCGCGCGCTTTTCGCGGAAGGCGGCGAGGGCTTCGGCGTGATCGGCGCTTTTCACTAGCTTCATCACTTCCTCGTTCATCGCTCGCCCACCTGCCTGAGCGTCCAGATCGTTGGCGCGAGAAGCCACGCGCTTGGTGGCCTCCACCGATAGCGGCGCGCGCGAAGCGATGCGTTCGGCCAGCGCCGATGCGACGGCGATCAATTCGTCGGGCCTATGAACGGCGGTAACGAGGCCGAAGCGTTCTGCTGCCGCGGCATCGAATGCCGATCCCGTCAGCAACATGTGCTTGGCCGGACCTTCGCCGATCAGCCGCGGCAGCCGCCACGCCGAAGCGATCAACCCGACACTCACCGCCGCACAGGTGAAACTCGCGTCTGTCGAAGCGATGCGGATGTCGCAACACAAAGCCAGTTCCAGCCCGCCGCCGATGGCAAAGCCGTTCACCGCCGCGACCACCGGCACGCGGAAAGATTCGATTCGCGCCAGCAGGCGGGCGAATTCGCCAAGCTGTTCGGCGCGCGCCGCGCTGCCGCCTTTCTGGGCAGCTTCCTGCTCCTTCAGATCGTCGCCGCCACAGAAGGCTCGGCCTTTGCCGGTCAGCACCAGCGCGCGGATATTCGAATCCGCATCCAGCCGATCCAGATGACCTAACAATTGATGCCGCGCCATGCTGCCAAGCGCATTGACCGGTGGATTGTTGATGATGAGAAGCGCCGCGTGGCTGCCGATCGCTTCATCTGAACCAAATTGCCGGCCATCGAAAGTTCCCTTCCCGCCACAGGCATCCCAATTTGCCTTGGTCTGTCAACCGTGCGGAACCGTCCCCATGCCGCTGCATTATCTGACTGAAGGACAAGGCCGGGCATGTTGCCCGCCAAGGGTTCCAAATGCAGCATATGGCAATCGCAGCGGCGGCGACCGCGCTGGTTCTGGGTGGTGGTTCCGCCGCGATGACGGGCAACCACGCTGCGCCGGTTCAGGCCCCGGTTGAGATGTCGAATCCCATGGTGGCTGGCGCGGCCATGCTTCCCAACGAAAGCATTTATGAGAACGCTGCGAATTCGCCTGTCCACAGCACGTTCATGGCCGAGATCAAGGCCGGTGGAATGGCCGACACGCTGAAGGGCGCCGGCGAATACACGATTTTCGCGCCCACCGATATGGCCTATGCCGCCCTGGGGCATGACAAGGTTGCCGCGATGCTGTCGCCGCAGGCCGCCGCGAAGGACGCGCGCTATCTGGTGCTCCGCGGGCGCTATGATTCGCAGACACTTCTCAAGCTCATCAATCAAAATGACGGGCAAGTGAAACTCAAGACCATTGGCGGCGGCACCATCACCGCGATGCTAAACGGCCCGACGAACATCGTGCTCATCGACGCGAAGGGCAATGTCGCTGATATTTCGATCTACGACATCTACCAAAAGAACGGCGTCATCCAGGTGATCGACAAGGTCGTTCAGCCGGCCTAGCTCACTTCGCCCACTGCGCGATCCAGTCCATGATGGATTGCGGGCTCATGTGGCGCGCATCTTCCAACGCGCCCGTATGGCCTTCGTCAACCACCTTGTTGGTCAGCGGGTCGACAATCAGCACTGTCGGTGCGCCTCCGTCTTTGAGAGCTTGCACCATCCCCCAGCGCGCGGGGATTTGCAGATTCTTGTTGAAACGTCCGACATCGACGACCGCCACGACATAATATTTGGCGATGAAATCCTTGAACTCGGGCAATTCCATCAGGCCTGCGAGCACGCGGCAATCGCCGCACCAGTTTCCGCCCAGATCGATAAAGGCGCGCTTGTGTTCGGCCCTCGCCTTGGCCAGCGCAGCGTCCACTTCTTTGTTGGCGTCGGCGTTTTCGTCATAGGGAATGGGCAGAGGCGTTTGCAGTTGTGCCAGTGTGGAAATGCTGGCGACTGTCGGCGCCGTGGCGGCGGCCAATGGCTGCGTTGAAATCGCAAGCACCGCAGCGCCCGCCAGCATCAATCTGAACATAGGCATTTTCATTCTCCTCATGCCGCGTTCAGGCCGCGGCCTTCGAGCAGCGCGTCGATCTTGGGATCACGGCCGCGGAACAGGCGGTAAGCCAGCGCATAGTCGCGCAAACCGCCCGCCGAATAGATATAATCGTGCAGACGCTTTGCGGTTGCCGGATCGAAGGCATCGCCTGCTTCCTTGAAAGCGCAAAAGCCGTCGGCGTCCAGAACTTCCGACCACATATAAGAGTAATAGCCGGCGGAATAGCCGTCGCCACCGAAGATATGCTGGAAATGCGGACTTCTGTGCCGCATGGCGATTTCGTCCGGCATGCCGATGTGTTCCAGCGATGTTTTCTCGAATTGTGCCACGTCTATCTTGCCCGGATTTTCCAGCGCATGAAAATCCAGATCGACCAGCGCGGATCCCAGAAATTCCACCGTGGAAAATCCCTGATTGAAGTTGCGCGCGGCATTGAGCTTGTCCAGCAACGCCTTGGGCATCGGTTTGCTGGTCTGGGCATGGCGTGCGAACCGTTCCAGCACGGATGGCTCTTCCAGCCAGTGCTCGAAAAGCTGCGAGGGCAACTCCACGAAATCGCGCGCCACATTGGTTCCGGCGATGCGCGGGAAACGGACCCTCGACAGCATGCCGTGCAGCGCATGGCCGAATTCGTGGAACAGCGTCTTGGCTTCGTCGAAGTTCAGAAGCGCAGGCGATCCCTTGGGAAAATTGCAGACGTTGACGATTATTGGCGTGACGAAGCCGTCGATATTCTCCTGATCGCGGAACGAACTCATCCAGGCGCCGCCGCGCTTGCTGGCGCGCGCGAAGTAATCGCCGAAGAAGAGGGCGACATGCTCACCGCCGCGTGTCACGTCCCAGACGCGCACATCCGGATGATAGACGGGAATGTCTTTGCGTTCGGCGAAATCCAGACCGAACAGCCGATGCGCGGTGTCAAGCGCCGCCGCGATCATGTTTTCGAGCTGGAAGTAAGGCATGATCTCAGCCTCATCCAGATCGTAGCGCTGTTTGCGCAGTTTCTCGGCATAGTATCGCCAGTCCCACGCTGCGAGCGGAAAATTGTTGCCGTCTTGCGCCACCATTGCCTGAAGCGCATCGCGCTCTTCGAGCGCGCGGGCGCGCGCCGGAATCCAGACTTCCTCCAGCAACATGCGGGCATTGTTGGGCGTCTCGGCCATGGAGTCGGCCAGCTTGTAATCGGCGAAACTCGCATATCCCAGAAGCTGCGCACGTTCGGCGCGGAGCTTTACCGTTTCCGCGACGATGGGTTTGTTGTCGTGGGCGCCCTCATTGTCGCCGCGCGAGGACCAGGCCCTGAAGATTCTCTCGCGCAGATCGCGGCGATCCGCGAATTGCAGAAAAGGCTCGGCACTGGAGCGCGAGGTGGTGACGGCGAAAGGCGCATCTAGCCCACGCTCCCTGGCAATTTCCGCCGCCACTTCGCGCGCGAATTGCGGCAACCCGTCCAGATCGTTTTCATTCAGGCCAAGGATGAAACCTTGTTCGTCGGCCAGAACGTTCTGCGCGAAGTTCGTGCCCAAGCTCGCAAGGCGCTCTCCGATTTCGCCGAAGCGTGTACGCTCGCCGCCTTTCAGATTGGCGCCGGAACGCACGAAATCCAGCCGGTAGCGTTCCAGTACGCGCAATTCTTCGGCATCGAGAGCGAGCGTTTCGCAGCGCGCGAACAAATCGTCAATCCGCCGGAACAACGCTGCGTTCAGATGGATTTCGTTCCAGTGGCGCGAGAGAAGCGGCGCCATATCGCGTTCGATGGCCTGCAGCGCGTCATTCGTATGCGCGCCCGCCAAATTGCCGAACACGAGTTCCACGCGCATCAGCAAACGGCCGCTTTTCTCCAGCGCCACGATCGTGTTCGCGAAATCGGGTGGCGCCGGGTTGTCCGCAATTGCCGCGATCTCGCCGGCATGTTCCGTCAGCGCACGTTCGTACACAGGTTTGAAATGTTCGGGTTCGATGCGGTCAAAGGGCGGCGCACCGGAGGGCGTGTTCCAGTCTTCAAAAAATGGATTTTGTGTCATGAAGCCTTTGGTCTGGCGAGGTTCGGGCGGCGGTCGCGCCCCATCTGGCGGGATGCTACAAACTGGGTCTTGGGCCGGGCAATCGCAAGGGGGACTGCATGAATCGCGTGCTGTGGGGCGTCGCCGCGGTGGTGGTGATTATCGTGGCGGTTGTGCTGGGACGCACTTTTATGATCGCGGTCCCACCCGCCCTCGCGGAGAGCAAGCCGCCGATCAGCGTCAATTCCATGGAGGTGGCGCAACATCTGGCCGCCGCCGTGCGCTTCAAGACGATCTCCTATGGCGGCGGCAAGCTGGAAGATCAGAAGAACGCGCAGCTCGATGCATTGCGCGATTGGATGGAACAGACCTATCCCGCATTTCACAAAGCGGCCACACGCGAGATCATCGGCAAGAGTCTGCTCTTCACCTGGAGGGGCAAGAACCCCAATGCGGCACCCATCCTGCTGATGGCGCATATGGATGTGGTGCCGGTGGTGCCGGGCACCGAACATGACTGGCAGCATCAGCCATTCTCCGGCGATATTTCCGACGGTTTCGTCTGGGGTCGCGGTTCGATCGATGACAAGGGTTGCCTCATCACTATTCTGGACGCGGCGGAACGGCTGGCGGCGCAAGGCTTTACGCCGGAGCGCACCATTATGTTTGCGTTCGGGCAGGATGAAGAAGTTGGCGGAAATGAAGGCAACGCCAACGTCGCAAAGGTGCTGGCGGCGCGGCGTGTGCATTTATCCTGGGTGCTGGACGAGGGCGGCGCGATTCTCGATGAGCCGTTTCCCGGCGTGCAGCAGCCGGTGGCCGTCGTCGCGGTGGCGGAGAAAGGTTATCTCAGCCTCGAAATCGTGGCGCATGGCAATGGTGGCCATTCCTCGCGCCCGACGCATGATCTCGCCATCGCACGGCTCGCCAACGCCATTACCAATGTCGTTGGCCATCCCTTTTCGTCCGGTCTTGACGATGTTCAGAGCGAGAAATTGTCCGTGTTGGCACCGATCATGCCGTTCGGCCTGCGATTGATGCTTGCCAATCTTTGGCTGACGGCGCCCATCGTCACGCGCATCATGGATGGGCAGGCCGACATGGCAGCGCGTCTGCACACCACCATCGCGCCCACGATGCTGTCGGGCGGTGTGAAGGACAATGTACTGCCGCCGCAGGCACAGGCGACGATCAATTTCCGATTGCATCAGCGCGACACGATCAAGAGCGTGATCGAGCATGTGCGCAAAGCTATCAACGATCCCGGCGTGGACGTGCGCGCGCTGACCGAAACACAATCCGAGGCCTCAAAGATTTCCGATCTGCACGACGCGAACGGCAAATATCTCGTCGCGGCGATCCAGGATTCGTTCAACGGAATCCCGGTAGCACCGGACATCACCACTGGCGCCACGGATTCGCGCCACTATCTGCCGATTGCCGACGACGTGTTCCGCATGGACCCATTCCATATGGGCCCTGACGACATGGGCCGCGTTCACGGCACGAATGAGAGGCTCGCCGTCGGCAATCTCGGTCCCGCCGTCGGTTTCTATATGCGGCTGATGCAGAATTTGAAGTAATCCCGCACGATCTCGTGATGCTTGCGTGGTTGGGTTTGGGCTGCAACCGCGCTAATTTTGCGGTCAGATTCTGAGGGGAGCCATCTATGAAACGCCTTCTGCTGGGCGCGCTCGCGCTGACCGTATTCGTAGTGCCCGCCGTTGCCGCGCACAGGAAACCCGTTGCCGCGCCGGTGGTCGCATCCGACCGCATGGAGCCGATGTGGAATCTGGGCGAGCTTTACGCTGCGCCCGCCGCCTGGACGGTCGCGCATGACAGATGCAAGGCGGTGATCGAAACACTCGACAGCTACAAAGGCACGCTCGGCAAAAGCGCGAAAGCCATGTATGCGGCGCTGGCCGCGATCAGCGATGCCAGCAAGGAAGTGGCGCGACTGAACACTTACGCCACGCTCAAGGGCGATGAAGATGTGCGCATCGCGGAAAATCAGGAGCGCGTTGCTGCCGCGCAGGCGCTCGCGACAGACCTCAGCGAAAAGACAGCCTGGGTCACGCCGGAAATTCTTTCCATCGGCGCCGATAAGGTGAAGCGCTTCGAGACGGATTCGCCCGATCTTGCCAAACGCTTCGGCTTCTATCTCGACAATACGCTGCGGGCCGGTCCGCATACGCTGGGCCTTGAAGCCGAAGGCGTTCTCGCGTCCGCCGGAAATGTTTTGAATCAGCCGGACAATATCTACAGCGTGCTCTCGAACGGCGAAGTGCCATTCCCGACCGTGACCCTATCGGACGGTACCAAGGCGCGGCTCGACCAGGCGGCCTATGCGAAATATCGCCAGTCGCCCAACCGCGCCGACCGCAAGAAAGTGTTCGACGCTTTCTGGGGTGCCTTCAAATCCTATGAAGGCACGTTCGGCGCCACGCTTTCGACGCAGGTCCAGGCCGAAACCTTCCAGGCGAAGGTGCGTCATTTCCCCAATTCGCTGGCCTGGGCGACGTTCCCGGACAACATGCCCGAAGCGGTTTATCGCCAGCTTGTGGCGCAGGCCAATGACAGCATGCCGACGCTCTATCGCTATCTGGCGCTGCGCAAGAAGCTGCTCGGCATCAAGGATGAGCTGCATTATTACGACGTCTATCCGACGATGTTCAAACTGGCAAAGCCACTTCATTTCTCGGTCGCGGATTCCGAACGTATCGGCATCGATGTCACCAGCGTCTATGGTCCGGAATATACGGCGTTCCTGACCAAGGGGTTCGCGAGCCACTGGATGGATGTTTATCCGCGTCAGGGCAAGGCGAGCGGGGCCTATATGAACGGCTCGGCCTATGACGTTCATCCTTTCCTGCACCTCAACCACAATGACGATTACGAGTCGCTCTCGACCCTGGTGCATGAGTGGGGTCACGCGATCCACACGCTGCTGGCGGACGAAACGCAGAATTTCGAGAACTCGAACTATTCGACCTTCGTGGCAGAAACCGCGTCGATCTCGAACGAAATGCTGCTCAACGACTACATGGTCGCGCATGCGAAGAACAACGACGAGAAGCTGTTTTATCTTGGCGAAGGGCTGGAGTTGATCCGCACGACTTTCTACCGCCAGACCATGTTCGCCGAGTTCCAGCTTGCGCTGCATGAGGCGATTGAGAAGGGCAACACGCTGTCAGGAGCCAAGATGACCGACATGTATTGCGGGCTGCTCAAGAAATATTATGGCGACGGCAAGGGCGTGATGAAGATCGATCCCGCCTATTGCGTGGAATGGGCATTCATCCCGCATTTCTATTACGGCTTCTACGTCTATCAATATGCGACGTCGATGGCGGGCGCGGCGCAGTTCACCAACGCCATTGAGAGTGAAGGCGCCCCGGCGCGCGACCGCTATATCGCGATGCTGAAGGCCGGCGGCTCGGACTATCCCTATTCGCTCTACAAGAAAGCGGGTCTCGATATGGCGAGCCCCGCGCCCTATCGGGCGCTGGTCGCGCGCATGAACAAGATCATGGACCAGATCGACGCCATCGAAGCGGGGAAGAAGTAGCTAGGCCGGAACGGCGATGCCGAATTTGCGGATGAGCTGACGAAGGCCGGGCTCGATCACTGCGGCGGCGGCGTCTTCCACCGAGCACCAGCGGGCGCTGCGTGCGTCTTTCTCGGCCCATGTCTTGCGCTGGCGCGTCACCTTCAGCGCAAACACATTCACTTTGCAAAGCTCCATCGTGCCATTCTTGCGCTGCTTGTAGTAGCTGAAGCTGCCGATGGCTTCCTTGCTGATCTCGCCGCACACGCCCGCTTCCTCGAGCGCTTCGCGCGCGGCGGCTGCGTGCGCCGGCAGGCCTTCCATCGGCCAGCCCTTGGGAATAATCCAGCGTTGCGTGCGCAGTGTCGTGATCAGGAGGATTTCCAGTGCGCCGTGCACAATGCGGTAGGGCAGCGCCGCATATTGCGTGTTGCAAACCCGCTTCGCTGCTACGCTACGTACCGACGCGATACTCATCACACGAACGCCCCAAACGCATAATAAAACGCGGCCCCGATCACACCCGCGGCCGGCATGGTAACAACCCAGGCGATAACAATGTCTTTCGCTACATTCCAGCGCACAGCCGAGGTGCGCCTTGCAGCACCGACACCGACGATCGCCCCGGTGATAGTGTGAGTCGTCGAGACCGGAATGCCAAGCCCTGTCGCCAGAAAAAGTGTAATGGAGCCAGCGGTTTCCGCGCAGACGCCCTGGAAGGGCGTTAACCGCGTAATGCGAGAGCCCATGGTGCGAACGATGCGCCAGCCGCCGAGCAAGGTGCCCAGCGCCATGGCGCCGTTGCAGCTGATCACGATCCAGAAAGGCACGTGAAACGCACCGCCCAGCGCGTGATGGGCGTAGAGCAGGGCGGTGATGACTCCCATGGTCTTCTGCGCATCATTGCCGCCATGGCCGAGCGAATAGAGCGAGGCGGAGATGAATTGCACCTTGCGGAATATGCCATCCACGCGTGCCGGGGCCGTGCGCGCGAAGGCCCATGATACGCCCAGCACCAGGATCAGGGCCAGAACGAAGCCCGTCGCCGGTGACAGAATGATCGCGCCGATGGTCTTGCCGAGGCCTGACCAGACGATGGCGCGCGGGCCGATATGTGCCACGCCCGCGCCCACAAGCCCGCCGATCAGCGCATGCGAGGAGCTCGAAGGAATGCCGAAATAGCCGGTGACGATCTGCCAGCTGATGGCGCCCGCCAGCGCGCCGAAGATCACGGAGTCGTTGATCGCATTGGCGCTGATGATGCCCTTGCCGACGGTGGCTGCGACGTGAAGCCCGAAAATCAGGAAGGCGGCGAAGTTGAAGAAAGCTGCCCAGGCCACAGCGTAACGCGGTGCCAGCACGCGGGTGGAGACGATGGTGGCGATGGAATTGGCCGCATCGTTGCGCCCGTTCATGAAATCGAAGGCGAGGGCGATGGCGATCAGCACGATGAGCAGCGGCGTTATCCCCACGTGGCCGTCTCCGCTGTCAAACCTGTTCGATCACGATGCCGCTGATGCGGTTGGCCACATCCTCGAACCGGTCCATGACTTTTTCGAGGTGGTCGTAGATTTCTACGCCGATGATATAGCCCATGGCGTTGCCTTCGCGGTGGCGCTGGAACAGCGCCTTGATGCCCAGATCGTTGAGGCTGTCTGCGCTATCTTCTAGGCGGATGATCTCTTCGGTGATCGCATTCAGCCGCGTTGATTTTTCGCGCAGCGTGCCGAGCAGGCCGACGGCCTCCACCGTCAACTTGGCGGCGGCCAGAATGCTGTCGCCCATCTGCGCCATTTCGGGCTCGAAGTTCGACACCTCGAACAGCAGGATCGCTTTGGCTGTCTTCTGCATCTGGTCGATGGCGTCGTCGAGCGTGTTGATAAGGTCTTTGATGTCGCTACGGTCGAACGGCGTGATGAATGAGCGTCGCATGAGGACCAAAACTTCGCGGGTGATGGCGTCGGCCTTGTCCTCGAAATCCATCACTTTGCGCGCCGCGTCGGCTACGCCGGCACCGCCATTGAGCAAGGTTCGCAGCGCCAAAGCGCCCTCAACCAAAGTGGCGGCGTGGCGATCGAAGAGGGCAAAGAAGCGCTCTTCCTTGGGCATAAGCGCCTGAAACCATCGAAGCATGTCGGACCCGGCAAATCAGTCTTCGGCTCGATAAGTCCAGAAGGCGCGGCGGTGTGCAAGGCTGGGTTTACGCAGCCCTGCTCATAGCCATGCCGCCTTACCAGACCTGAACGCGCTCACCCGGCGCGAGATAGAGTTTCTGCCCCGGCTTGATGGCGAAGGCTGGGTACCAGGCGTCGAGGTTGCGCACCGTGTCGCCCCGATACATCACGGGCGCATGCCCGTCGGTCAGAATCTGCTGGCGCAGCGCCGCCTCGCGCGTCTTGTTGCGCCAGCTCTGCGCGAAGGCGAGGAAGAAGCGCTGATCGCCGGTCAGTCCCTGACGCACCGCATCGGGCTTGCCGCGAAGCGAGAGCATGTAGGCGTCATGCGCGGCGGACAGACCCGCGACATCGGCAATGTTCTCGCTCAAGGTCTGCTTGCCATGCACGGCCAGATCGGGGAACGGACGATAGGTATCGAATTGTGCTGCCAGCTTGGCTGATGCCGCCTGGAAATGCGCGAGGTCCGCAGGCGTCCACCAATTGGCAAGCCTGCCTTGCGCGTCAAATTGACTGCCCTGATCGTCGAAGCTGTGACTGATCTCGTGGCCGATAGTCGCTCCGATGCTGCCGAAATTCTGCGCCGCATCCGCCTGCGCGTCGAAGAACGGCGCTTGCAGAATTGCGGCCGGGAAATTCAGCGCGTTGGCCAGCGGCAGGTTCACCGCATTCACCGTTTGCGGGTCCATGACCCATTCGCCGCGATCAACTGGACCGTGCAGCTTGGCGAGGCTGAGCTTGTACTGGAACAGCTCGGCGCGCTGGACATTGCCCAGCGCGTCTCCCCGTATCACTTCGAGCGAGGAATAATCGCGCCATGTGTCGGGATAACCCACGCCGACGCGCAAGGTGGCGAGTTTTGCCAGCGCCTTCTTCTTCGTCTGCGGCGACATCCAGGCGAGATTGGAAATGCGCGCGTGATAGGCGACCAGCAGGTCTTTCACGATGGCTTCGATGCGCGCGTTGGCCTCGGGCGGGAAATATTTGGCGACATAGAGTTTACCGACCACCTGTCCAAGCGCGGCATTGGTGGAATCGATGGCACGTTTCCAGCGATCGCGCAGCTTTGGCGTGCCCGACAGCGTCGTGCCATAGAACGCGAAGCGCTCGTCCACAAACGCCTTGGGCAGGACGCCGGCATAATGATCGACGAGACGGAAGGTAAGATAATCTTTCCACACATCCAGCGGCGCGCTCGCAACCAACGCCGAGATCCCACTGATGGCGCTGGGATGCCAGATGATAAAGTCCTGCTGGCCGGCGAGACCGGCCGATTGGAAATAGGCATCCCAATCAAGCCCCGGCGCTTTCGCCGCGAAGTCGGCGCGCTTCCAGGGATTGTTCGCCTTCAGCACGTCCTCGGAATCGGCGCGCGAACCGTGCGTTGCGGCGATCTTGGTTTCGAATGCCACGATGCGCGCGGCTTTCGCGTCCGCATTGGCAATCCCGGCAAGTTTCAACATCGAAGCGACGTGCGCCTGATATTTGGCGCGCAGATCGGCCATCTTCTGCGATTGATCGAGATAATAATCGCGATCGGGCATGCCGAGGCCGCCTTGCAGCAGATAGGGCACGTTGTGATCGGGATCGGAGAGTGCCTGCGTGACCCAGACTCCAAAAACGTGATCGGTATAGAAATTGGTGTTATTGAGTGCGTCCACATCGGCGCGCAGGGTGCTGCCGAGATAAGAAGACAGCGATTGCTTGTCCGTGATCGCGGCGATATGCGCGATGTCGCCTTTCAGCGGCGAAAGGCTCTTCGCCTCGATGCCCGCCTCGTCCATGTAGCTGGCGTAGCAATCGCCGACCTTCTGCGCATCGGAACCGGGCGCGGGATTGCCCTTTGTGGCATCTTGAATGAGATCTCGCACCTGCGCATTTGTTTTCTCCACCAGCATCGCGCCCGCGCCGTAGCTGGCGCGGTCGGCGGGAATTTCGGTGTTCTTGATCCAAGTGCCGTTGGCGTAGCCGAAGAAATCATCGCCTGGCGCAACGGAATGATCGATGCCCGCGAGGTCGATTCCGGGAGCGGCGTCCGGCACTGCCGCGACAGCGAACGAAAAGCACGCGGCAAGACTCACGCCGAGCATGGATGCACGAAACACGGACATGGCATTTCTCAACGATCTTGTTTTTGCGCGCGGACTCTAGCGCGTCACGGCGCTCGGTCAAAGAAGACGGCGATCACGAGTTGCGGAACGGACGCGTGTGCCGCTGCGCTTAGCGAATTTCCCAGGTGATCGAGACGCTCGCCGTCACGCTCTCTTCGCCGCCTGCGATGGGCGGAAGGGCCGCGTCGGCTGCCATCGCGGCCATGCGATACATCGGGCGCGGCGGCTGGTAGCCACCGCTTTCGCTGATCGAGGTGATCGGGCCCAACGTAACCCCCGCCGCCTTTGCCAGAGTCTGCGCCCGGGCGATGGCGTCCGCCACCGCTGCTGCGCGTGCCTGCACTATCAAAGACTTTGGATCCTTGATGGTGAAAGAGATTTCGCCGATGGAATTGGCGCCGGATGCGACCAGTGCATCCAAGGTCGGTCCTGTTTTCGCAAGATCGTCCACCGTCACGTTTACGGTGTTGGAAACTTCGTATCCGCTGATGCGCTGCGTGGATGCGCCGTTCTTGTCAGTCGCATATTGCGGCGTGACGTTAAAGCCGGAGGTCTGTATGGATCGCTCGGGAACGCCGGCTTGGCGGAGGGCTCCGAACACATCGTTCATTGCCTTGGAATTGGCAGCGAGTGCAGCAGCGGCGCTACGCGCGATCGTGACCACGCCGGCGGAAAGCTGCGCCGCGTTTGGCGCGGCGCGCACCTCGCCCTCGCCCGAAACGGTGAGGATGCGGGGCGACGCGGGGTTGCCCGTGTCGGCCCGCAAAGCCAGCGGGACTGCGAAGATCGCGAGGACGAGACCCAGAAATCCGGCGGCGGCAATCCGCGCCCGCCAGCGCCATGCACGATTGATCATGAATATCTCCCCGTTTCGACCGCCGCCATGCTGGGAGCGGGCTGCGGCGAAACTGGGGCGCGGCGATGTCGGATCGAAGGCTGGAGCGGTTTGCGGCGGCGCTCGCCGCCCGAAAGATTCGCCCGGCCAGGATTTCCTGCTAGAAGCGCCCGCGGTGGGGCCTGTAGCTCAGCCTGGTTAGAGCCGGCCGCTCATAACGGCTTGGTCGCAGGTTCGAATCCTGCCGGGCCCACCATCAATAACACGTTGATATCGCTATATAATATCTATCCGTATACAGATAAATTAGTACCGACATTACTGCCGCTTACGCGCGTGTGGCCGAAAGAGACCGGTCTCCGATTGGCGCCAGCACGCTCCGTTGCAGGCCAATTTCTCTTTTGTCTCTTCGCAAGGGCAACCGTTTCCTAGAATTTCTGTGGCGACGTTGTCGAGACCGGTTTGAACTAATGACGAGACCGGTTCAATCCCACGAAATCGAAGCACGAATACGTCGTTGAATTCAGCTTCGCGGGGCGAGGCCAAGATGTTGTCGTTGTTTCGACCAGCTAGAAGGCAAATCTATCAGGCAGGTGATTCCGATCCCGCGCGGCAGCCGCCCTGCGGCTGCGGCCTCCACAATATCGGGAGCGAGGAACGCGAGGGAGATCATCATGTGCACCGAGCGCTTGCTAAACCGTAGCCGCCGGCCGATAGCGCTCGAGCCGCCGGCTGGTGAAACGGATGGTCCAGACAACCATCGTCACATTGATCGCGATGTTCACGAATTGCGCGGACAACAAATAATTCGCGGGCGTGACCGTCAATGCGAGCGTGAGGTTGAGCGAGGTCTGGAATAGAATGGCGACAACCCAAACCATGGAGGCGAGCAAGAATGTGCGTCCCTTGTCGGCGGCGTCGGCATAGGCGAATTCCTTCAGTCGCATAGGATCGGTCCCGGCCGCGAACTGGCGCGCGATATAGCGAATGGGCGGGTGCCCGATCAGCGTGAAGACCAGGAACGTGGCCGAAACGATAAACCCCTCCGACGAGCGGAGGATCACCGCCCAGTGCACATTCGATGAGAGCAGACCCGTGACGACATTGTAGGAAATCTCGAACAAAGCAAGCACTGCGATAAAGTCGACAATCCGTGTACGGAGCAGTCCGAATACGAGTCCCACCAGTGGAAAGATGCTGGCATAGACGAGCGGCATGACGCTGCCGTCCGGGTAGTGCGGCTGCAACAGGCGATAGAGAAAATAGGGGCAGACACCGTTGACGAGAAGGCTTTGGCCCACCGAGCGGGCCGCATGAAGCGGATTGAAGCGCGCACCGGCCTCCCCAACAGTCGGAAGCTCGTGCTCTTGGGTGTCAGCCATCCGGAAGATCCCTGAACCCAACGCGCATATCGACTTCCGCGGCCGCGATATCAATGGCTGGGAGGCGAAGGAGAGCAATCAACCGACATTTCCCAGATGAGCCTCGATCCAAGCAGACGATAGCGCCTTTCTGGTTGGCCCGACGAAATTTTTGTACCAGCAGGATAACCGAGCCGCCTCCCCCCGCGATTTTGAACGAGTTCGCACTGGTCTTGCTGCATGTGCGAAAGCCGCCGGCCACTATTACCGGAAGTTCATGGTACGTGACAGTACTCTGAACACTGGAAATAACCGGGTTTTCACCTCACACTAGTCTTGGGATAGCGCGCGCGGTGAATTCTTCGGCGTTGGCCGGCATTGTCTAGCGTGTGTGAAAAGCGATGGAGCGGGGTCATGCGCGAGCGAATTTTGTTGGGTGCTTTCCTGTTGGCGAGCGTCGCACCGGTGTCGCTACCGGCTCTAGCACAAACCAAAACCACATCGGTGGACAATGATTCTGTTACCGGCATCGAAACCGTAACTGTCACGGCGCGCCGGCGCGTCGAAGACGTGGAGAAAGTGCCAGCCGCGATTACGCCGATCTCAAGCGAAACATTGCGCAGCAGCGGCACGCACACGGCCATCGAGCTGCAAACGCTGGCGCCATCTCTAACGGTGACAGGCAATCTCGGGTCGCGCGACACCGACGTGTTCACCATTCGCGGCCAGAGCCAACCATTCGGCGGCGCCGATCCGGGGGTGCAAACTTATTTTGCCGAAGTCCCGTTCGATGCGAGTGGGCGCGGCAGTGATTATGACCTTGAAAGCATTCAGGTATTGAACGGACCGCAGGGCACGCTGTTTGGACGCAACACCACAGGCGGCGCCATTCTCTTCGAGCCGAAGAAGCCGGGCGATGAACTTGGTGGTTATCTCGACATGAGCTTCACAAATTATGCGGGGCGCGAAGCACAGGCGGCAGTCAACATGCCGCTGATGAACGACACGCTGCTAGTGCGTGTCGCGGGCGATATGGCGGAACGCAACGGCTTCACACGCGACATCAGCACGGGACGCGATCTCGACAACGTGGACTACCAAGCATTTCGCGTCGGCGTGACCTGGCATCCATTCGAGGGCTTCGAAAACTATGTGCTGTTCGATTATCTAAACAATCGCAATAATGGCACCGGGGCGGAATTGACCGCGATCGCACCAGAGGCCGCGCTTGTCGGCATCGCCGAGAAGTTCGGGTTACCCCCCGCGACAGCGGCGGGCTTGGTCGGTGCTTTCTATCCGACACTGCAATTTGCTCTGGCGAACCAGCAGGCTTTGGGACCGCGCAAGACGACTTCGAGCATCCCGCTGTTCTATCGGCGCCGCTCCTGGGGTGTAACGGATATCGCGACCTACGACATCAACGCGCATCTGCATTTGAAAAACATTTTCGGCTATCGCAGTGACAAGGAACAGCCTGCGTTCGACTATGACGGCTCGTTCCTGCCGATCCTCGACATTCCCAATCCGCGGACCTGGGAGAGCAATTCGGTACAGGTGACGGAAGAATTCCAGGTGCTGGGCGATGACGGCAGTTTCAACTGGATCGCCGGCTTTTATCACGAGCTAGACCATCCCGGCGGCTATTCCGAGGTCGAGCGTGATACATTTGGCGGGGTCGCGGGCCCGTTTGCGCCGCTCAGCAGTACCGAGATCGAATCGCTTAGCAATGGCGGATCGTCGAACGCCGTCTATGGCAGCGCCACGTATGATGCCGCGCACTGGATCCAGGGTCTCAGTTTAACAGCAGGCGGCCGCTATACTTGGGACAGCAAAGTGGCGGACGCCAGCATCTGCGAAGAACCTCTGTCGCCGTTTTGTCCGTCGCCTCTGCCTAAAGCCATCTTCGGCTTGCCCACGCTGAAGGCTAATTTTCACGCGCCAAGCTGGACCCTGGCCGTCAATTATCAAGCAAGCGATGACACGTTTCTCTACGCGACGTACCGGCGTGGCTATAAAAGCGGCGGGTTCAACAGTGGCGCGGAAGGTAGCGGCCTCGAAGAGTTCAAGCCCGAATACCTGACCGACGCCGAGATCGGCGCCAAAAATAATTGGACAATTTTAGGTATCCCCGCGCAGACGAATATCGACGCCTATTACGGCTGGTATCACGACATCCAGAAGAACGATTTGGTGCTGGTCGAAAACATACCGCCCGCACCGTCAGGTTTGGACGCACTGACATTCAACGCCGCGAAGGCAACGGTGAAGGGCGTAGAGTTTCAGGGGACCATCATCCCCAATGAAAATATCCAACTCAGTGCCTTTTATTCTTATACCGATGCGACCTACAGCAAGTTCACTCTCCCAGACGTCATATTTGCCGGAACGCCTATCGACGTTCTTAATCATGTCGGCGATCCGTTCGCCTACACGCCCAGAAACAAATTTGGCCTGACAGGACGTTTCCACATTCCGCTTGATCCCGCCTGGGGCCTGCCGGTTCTTACCGCGCAATGGTATGAGCAGAGCAAGGTATGGTTCACTGATATTTCGGATGAGGAGCCGAACGGCTTTCAGAAAAGTTACAACCTCGTCAATCTACGCCTCGATTGGGACCATTTTCTCGGTTCGCAATTCGATGCGGCCGTTTTTGCCAACAACGTTGCGAACAAGACCTACAAAGTTGCTTCGAATGCGCTCGAACATGAGATCGGAACCACGGCCTCGATCTATGGCGAGCCTCGGATCATCGGCGTGGAATTGCGCATTCGTTTCGGTCAGGAAGGGCGTTAGCACTTCAAAGGCCAGCAATCCGTGCGCACCTGGATCCAATGCGGTCGTTGACCGCCGTTACGGGCATGACCGAGCGAGCGATCGTTTATTCGCTACTTTGCACTGATGGAACCGCTGGACCGGACATTCGCCGCACGCTGCTTCAGGTCACTGGTCAGCGCCTTCACGTCGTCTCTGTGCTCGGACAAGAACGACTGAAACTCATCCTGTTCGGTGATCGCCAAATCTAAACCCAGCACAATGATGTCAACGATGGTGAAATGGCTGTTGCTGCCGAAAACGCGAAAATCCACTTCGATCGGTTGCTGACCGCTCTTCGCGTGGGGGTCTATCAATTGCGTGATCACCAGCCAGTCATTTGGGCCATGTGGAACCGACGCCGTTACGCGCAGTGTCTGGCCGGAATACTTGGAAAACTCCGTTTCATAAACGGCAAAAGCGTAGTCCTGGAATGCATCTTTGAACGCCGCCATGTCGGCCGGTGAGGTCGTGTTTTTCACCGGACCCAAAGTGTAAACAGCGGTACGATTAAGGTCAGTCAGGCCCAGCAGAAAATTGCGAAATTGTGTCAACTTCTGATCCCGCGAAAGGCTATCATTGCTCAGGATTGCGAGCCCTCTTTGAACATTGTCTTGAACGAACGTTTCTGCTGGAGAGGCCGCTTGCGCTGATATGCACGATAATGAAAGCGCCGTTGCAGCGGCAAACACCACGACACGTAAGCGAGACCGCACAACGTTCGTGCTTCTTAAGTTCAAGGAAAGAGTCATCGATTTGATTCCAATTTGTTGATAAAAATCCGGAGACGTTGGTTACGATCGAGAGCAATTTGCAACCGGCTGCGCCGTCTACAGGCCCGGCGGAATTTTGCGCGCGGCTCTATCGAGGCGTTGCAATACACGCTGATATTGGGATTCGGGACCGCAGCCATGCCCTATTCTTGCTTTTCGCACCTTGCTTCACGCTGACTTGGTTATTGCGCCAAATCAATCGTGCGATGTAACGCTTCAAAACTGCCCGCCATAACGGTGCTTTGATGTCGTTGATCTCATGCAGCCCACGCGGTGCCGGGGTTTCTCGGGATCAATTCGGACCGCTCAGACAATGCATTGTCTCTTAGCATTACAGTTGCGCTTTGTTTTTGAGATGTGCTTGTCGTGCTTCAGCTTGGTGAGCGCGTCGCCAGAGTGACCATGCGATGACGTGAGCGGGTTCGATGCGGCGCTGTGCGAGTTTCATGGCGATGC
>Ga0209483_1000945_pt1 | contig 23401 bp, 22 predicted proteins | sample NGEPerA_FD_184508 | JGI IMG/M metagenome (GOLD analysis project Ga0209483, IMG submission 184508) | Arctic peat soil microbial communities from the Barrow Environmental Observatory site, Barrow, Alaska, USA - NGEE PermafrostL2-A... | ecosystem: Environmental > Terrestrial > Soil > Wetlands >... | reverse complement strand
CGCATTGGCCGGGGCGGGATCAACAGGTGCCTATCTCAGCGATACGGTATCGGCTACCCAGTCCTCCAGCATCGCCTACGTAGGGCTCGCAACGCCAACTTCAAGCAGCGCGGCGTTCGCTAACCTTCAGCCGGAGACGAGTCCGGGGAATACCGCGAACTGCCAGTCCCGCGTGATTGTGGTGACGAGCAATGGCACCGTGCCAGAGGATGTCTACTACAAGCAAGCCGTAACGACTGGGCTGCCCTCGCAAGATTCCACTCCGAGTCAGCTGACGATATCAATGTCAGCGCCTTCGAGCGGTACCTACAGTTCGACGGCTGACGTGTCACCCCAGAGCGTGCTCGCCTACTCCGTGTTACCGGCTGGCGCAAGCTTTAATCTGACGATCACGGCTTGCCTGGCCTCAACGGCGGGTGGCACGTACAATGCCCCCACTAACTGGAACCAGCCGAACCTTGCGGTAACGGTTCCAATCAAGCTCGTCGCGGTTCAGACGGGACTCGGTTGGATGGTCATCAACTAGGTAACACCGCATCCTGTATTTAGTCGCCCTGAGGGTGTCGCGCATCAGCACAGATGCTCGACACCCTCAGGGCGGTTACCAACTGTCAATCATCTTCTCGCCAGAAAGGCAAACAAATGCGGAGACTGCTCAAGTCGGTCCTTTTGGCGCTGGTGGCAATGGCGTTGCTCGCCATGATCACTATTTTCAGCCTTGACGCTGCGGGCAAGTTGCCGTATCGGATTTACTTGGTGCACACCGACTCAATGGTGCAAACAATTCGGCCCGGCAGCCTCGTCCTTGTGCGTGAGAATCAATACCACGTTGGGCAGGTCATAACATTCAAAGTCAACGGCTTGATTGTTACCCACCGTCTGATAGCGATTCATCCCAACGGCACCATCGTTACGAAGGGCGACGCAAATCCCACTGTCGATCCGTGGCGGGCCACGAAGGCAGACATCATTGGTGGCGTGGTCCGAACGATTCCAATGGTTGGGTACGTATGGTTCTTCATCTTCATGACTTGGGAAGGTCCTGTGTCGATTCTGTTGGCAATAACTTTCTGCGTCTTGCTGTGGTTGATTCCTAGAAGACGCGAGAGCGCGTCGCCCGATCAGCCACTACCGAAACCTGGTTCCACCGTCAGCGTGGGGAGTTGAGGAACTGACCATACGCAAGAAAAAGTGGCGGACGAGCACCAGTACTACACCGCTCAATCGTGGTGCCTCCGCCAGCCTTATGTCGCCAGTAGGAGACTGGGATGGTCCGCTGTCACCGAGATCCGAGGCATGCATTCGACCTACGACGCCAATCGGAGGAGGCCCGGGCCCCGTTCCGTGCCGAGCGTCTTCATGAGTTGGCACTCGGGGGTCAGTTTGGTGTGCGTCCTCGACCCCGCACGACAATCGGCGAACATTAATTGTCGTGCGAATCGTGAGTCCTACTTCGTTGAATGAGGTGTTTCGGAAGCGAGAGGCCCGAAAACCCATCTCTACGATTCAACTCGCCAATCACAACGATTTGACAACGGGTGGCCTTTATTGTAGAAATTACTCCTGCAGGGGCAGAACTGGGGACTGGAAGTGTCAACCAACGAAGGTTCGCCGAATCTCGGCGAGCTAGTTTCTGCCTCGAGTGATGTCGTACCTGATTTGCCGTTTACCTTGCGTGACTTGTACGTGCGCGCCACCATCTCTGGCAACTCCTTGGTCGCCGAACTTGGGCGCTACCTCAATATCGACGACACAACTTTTTCGTCAACTTCCAAAGAGAACTCCCAATCCAACATCTCAAATGACGAGCACAGTGTCCACGAACAGGCGCTCGCCGCAATCCTCGAAGTAGTCACTTCGAATTCCAAGGCGGCATTCGAATACGTCCGCATGCCGGAACCACCGGGTGGAGTTCAGGAATGGTGGTCGCGAATGCAAAGCGGATCCACAATCGATTCGCAGTCGTCAGCACGAGCCAAGAGTTCACCGTGAATGTGACGGCTCACTAGAGCGCAAGGGCAGCGCGATCGTGGAGCATTTCCGAAACAGGTGCTCCACGATCCGATACGGCCCACTGGTCGAGTAGAAGAGATCAATTTCTCAGAGTTGAGGTCATCTGCTCGACCAGTTCCGTGAGACAAATGTCAGGGTTATCCCTGTGACATCGATTCGGCATTGGCTTGGTACCATGCTTGCACGAGTGGATTGATGTCCATGATCGGTGCCACGCAGTGCGCAGTGGCGGCGACGGGCGATGAATGTTCAAATCACTGAAGAGATTGGGAGAAAAGGTGATATCGACACGAACGATTCGAACGGTGGCCGTGGCCGCATTGCTCAGCACTGGGATCTTGACGAGTGGCCTGATCAACGTCGCGGGCGCCAGTGCCGCCACGAAGCCGAAGTTGGTGGTGACACCTTCTACTGGTCTGACCAATCACAAGACCGTGACCGTCTCGGGCACCGGTTTTAAGCCGAAGGACATGGTGTACATCACCGAGTGCCTCGCGACCGCCAAAGGGGAGGCGGGATGTGACATCGCCACGGCCACCCCGGTGAAGATCAGCGCTAAGGGCGTGATGCCGAAGACGAAGTTCAAGCTCGTCACGGGAACGATCGGCGGTGGCAAGTGCGGCACCGCAGCCTCGAACCTGAGAAGCTGCGCCGTGAGTGCGGGCAACATCTCCGGCAAAGACACCGCGGTATTCAAGATCGTCTTCGCCGCGCCCAAGAAGTAGCGACGCACCCCTCAAGTTCGTTGTCGACGACGGTTCGTGCGCGTGGTCAGGGGAGAGTGCGTGCCCGCAGGTGTACGAAGGGGCGCACCGGGACCATACATTGGACCGAGTATCTGATTTGACGGCATTGAACAGGACTCGCCGTACGCGAAGGCAACGGGCAGAGTCACTGAATCAATTAGGGAGGAATGGGGAGCATGGCAGACGAACCCGGCCCCTCGTCGACGCTCGGGCGCGAGCCAATTCAGGTTCGTGAAGTCATCGTGCGCGGCATTCGCGCTCACTTCAGTTTCGCTGCGTTGCTCGCTATTCTTTTCTTGACTTTTCTCGACAACACGGTCGCGAGTGCGGTGCTCACGAGCGTCCAATCGAAGCTCCACGCCAACGTGTCCCAGTTGCAGTGGGTCGTGGGCGGCTACGCCTTGGCGTTCGCGAGCCTCATGTTGATGTTTGGTGCGCTCGGTGACAACTTCGGTCGCAAGCGTTTGATGCTGATTGGCGTGGCGATCTTCTGTGGCGGATCGATCGTGTGCGCGATCTCGGTCAATCCGAGCGAGCTCGTGATCGGGCGCATCATCATGGGAGTTGGTGCGGCCGCGTCAGAGCCCGCGACGTTGTCAATGATTCGTCACATTTATCCCGATCACAAGGCTCGCGCTCGAGCCCTTGGCGCGTGGGCCGCGGTGTCGGGACTCGCGCTGGCCATGGGACCGGTCATTGGCGGCATCCTCGTCGGCATCTGGTCGTGGCGCGCAGTCTTCTGGTTCAACCTGGTCTTCGGCGCATTGGCATTCATCGTCGCGGCGATTGCGTTGCCCGAGAGCGTGAACGAGATCCGAAGGAGAGTTGACCTCGCGGGCTTCTTCTTCGCGGCGGTTATCCTCGGCACCGCGACGTTCGCGTGCATCCAGGGCGAGTTGACCGGCTACGAGAGCGGCTGGGTCATCACCTTGTTCATTGTCAGCTTCCTCACTGTCCCGATCTTCTATCTCGCCGAGAAGCACGCCAAGAGCCCGATGTTGGAGTTGGGCTTCTTCCGGCGCAAATCGTTTACCGGTGCGGCGTTCATCGCTTTCGCGAGCTACTTCTCGATCTTCTCTATCTTCTTCTTCGTCGCGCTGTATTTGGAAGTCGTCGCGTCCGTCAGTGCCTACGGTTTGGCGCTCGACTTTCTACCCTTGCTCGGCGGCATCGTGGTGGCGTCGCTCTTCACGGGACGCTGGGTCGGACGAATTGGCTCGCGCATTCCCATGACCGTGGGTTGTCTTCTCGCCGGGTCGGGCGTGCTCCTCACGTACGCCGCCATCGGCCCCGGTGTCGACGTGTCGACACTCGGTTGGACGATGGGTCTCGCCGGTATCGGCTTTGGCATCGTCATCGTCCCGGTGAACGCGACCGCGCTCTCGAGTCTTCCCGCCGCGAACTCGGGCATGGCCTCTTCGGCGGTCAATACCAGTCGCGAACTCGGCGCGGTGGCCGGCGTCGCGATTCTCGGATCAATCGTGAACGGGCAACTCACCGTGAACCTGACCGCGCGACTGGCTCAGTTGGGCATCCCGGTGTCCTTTCGCCACCTGGTCATCACGGCCGTGACGACGGGCCAGACCCAATCCGCCGAAGCGGGACTCAGTCCGGCGCTGAGAAAGCAGTTCGCGGTGCTCATCAACAAGGTGGTCAATGCCGCCTACGGGGCGCTCACTCACGGACTCGACATTGCGCTCGTGGCCTCGGCAGCCCTACTACTTGTCTCGGGCGCCGTCGCCTACTGGACCGGTACGGCAGAGAAGCTCGAGATGGTTGACGCCGTCGAAGACGCGCCAGAGTTCGCGATCAGCTGACCGAGATTTCGTTGACGATGTTCGGTCGTCGTCGTGGTTCCAACAGTTCGATCACCACCATCACCGAGAAGCAGACGAAGAAGATCGGCTCAACGAAGGCACCGAGTCGGTTCGTCAGGTACGCGACACCGAGGAGGGGATAGCCGATCAACATGGCGACCCCGACCCCCTTGATCGTCCGCGACACCCAGCCGGAATCATCCCTCGTTCGTTGCCAGGCGAAATAGACCGCGGTCGACATGGCGGCGAACTCGATGACGCCCGAGATGACGTGGAGGTAGTGGTGCAGCGGGAGTCGCAGATGCCATTCCGCGCTGCGACACGCCGCGCTCAGTCCTTCGGGACAGGTGTAGGCGTAGTGTCCACCGACCGCGCCCGCTATCGCGAAGAGGAGCAGCCAACGCCACTCCTGGCGCTTGCCCTTGGGACCCCATGGACCGCGGATGAGAAAGGCGACGAGCATCACGATGCCCGCCGCGAGGTCGAAGTGCTGGAAGAGCGAGGCGTCGGGTCGGCCCGTCGTTTCTAGGTCACTGAAGAACTCGCCGGTGCTGACGAGAAGGTTGGTCGCTATGAGGACCCAGACCCACCAGTTGTAGAGGACGATGCCAACGAGACCCAGGAACTGAGCTATAAAAAGCCGAAGGCTGTAGTCCCTGCGCCGTCGATCGAAGCGAGGTCGTGATGAAAGTCGTGAAACGGAGGGCGTGGTGCCTCCGTCTTCACGACTCCCACTCATTGTTCTTCCGAAAAGTCCTTAGACGACCGTCAGCGTGATCGGTACCGCAGCGAGCGCCTTGGAGACCGGGCAGTTGGCCTTGGCATCCTCGGCGGCGGCCTTGAAACCGTCGGCGTCGAGGTTCTCGGCTTCGCCCGACAGCGTGATGCGGATCTCGGTAATGCCGACGCCGGGCTGGAAGTCCACTTCGACCGACGTGTTGAGCGAGACGGCGGGATTGCCGGACTTCGCGAGGCCGTTGGCGAGCGCCATCGAGAAGCACGACGCGTGGGCCGCGGCGATGAGCTCTTCGGGACTCGTGCGGCCATCGGCCGACTCGGCCCTCGAGGCCCACGTGATCGGATACGTGCCAATGCCACTCGAGGTCAGTTCGACGGTTCCTTCACCTTCGAGAAGCGTGCCCTCCCAGTGGGCTCGTGCGTTACGGGTTGTCGCCATTGGTCGTCCTTGTCATTCGCGATACCGGGTCCCTCCGCGGTGATCGGACTTCACCTTACTCACGGGGTTGTCAGAGTCGGTCACTAGCGTGACGCTCACGATGAGCGTGGCCACGACCACGTCGGGGAGGGGAGCGGTGACGACACGCGTCTACTTCGAAGAGGGGAAGAGTTCGGTCTTCGCCGCTGCCATCGACTGGCCCGGGTGGTGTCGGCGCGCGAAGACCATGGACCTGGCGCTCGAAGCGTTGCTGGATGACCGGGACCGTTTCGCCGCTGTACTTTCGGTGCCCTTCAAACCCGGGAAACTTGCCGTCATCGGTACGATTGCGGGCAACACGACGACGGACTTCGGTGCACCGGGCGTCGACGCGCCCTGGGACGCCGAGCCAATCACGTCACGCGACCTGAAACGCCAAGTCGCGGTGCTGGTCGACTGCTGGGCGTACTTCGACGGCGTCGTCGATGTCGCACTGACGACATTGACCAAGGGTCCGCGCGGCGGAGGACGCGACCGCGACGACATCGTCGCGCACGTTCAAGAGGCCGAGCGAAACTACTGCTCGAAACTCGGCACGCGGGTGCCCCCGCGAACGCCGTGGGTCGATCAGCGTGCCACGATCACCGACGCGCTGCTCGCCGGTTCTCCGGGTGGCGCACGGCCATCGCGGTACTCGCTTCGCCGTCTCGCCTGGCACGTCCTTGATCACGCGTGGGAGATCGAGGACGAGAGCGCGTAGTGAAGCGACATTGTTGAATGTTGGGTGTCCGTAACACTGCAATCTAAGGGTTCGGCGTTTGGCGGAGATATTGGTTGATCTATCAAGAATCGTTGACTGAACCACTGATTTAGCAAGCCCGGTCACGCCGTAGTCCCTGATTCGGATACTCGACGTACCGTGACGGTCGCCTCTTGACCTGAATTTGGGTCCATTGGCTTTTGCCGGCACTATGATATGAGAAATACTATCAACCTGGTCGATGGAAGGTAAAAATGACGACTGCGCAACTAGTACGAGAGGCTCGAAGAGGCGGCGGCCTTACTCAGCGAGCCTTGGCGGAGAGGGCCGGAATCGCACAATCAGCACTCGCGGCCATCGAGAGCTCTGCGCATGACACGCGGGCAGCGTCGCTCGATCGGCTAGCTGGCGCAGTCGGCTACCGACTCTTCCTCCTGCCAACCGTAAGATCCTCCGCCGCTAGTTGGGCTGACTACATTTACGAGGAACTCAGATCCACGCGGCACAGTGAGGGAGTCGCCTTTCGCGCCCTCATCGGTCTCAGTGACGACCTCGAAGCCGTCCCAGGGCCGCTACGGGTTGCCCTCTGTGTCGCCGCGCCGCCGCTTTGCGGGGACGCACGCTTTGACGCCGCCATCGCCGCGATAGTGGATTATCACCTGACCAAGGACTTGCTTCCACTTCCTGAGTGGGTTCGCGAGTCCTCACGAGTCCTGTCGGAACCGTGGGCTGTGTCTCCCTACACCGACATCTCCGAAGTGCCAGCCGTCTTCCAGCTACACGGCGTTCTGCTGGCCGAATCTGAGCTAGCGAGCGCGTGACGTGCTGTTCACGAAAGCAGAAATCGAAGAAGGTCTCCTCGCGCTCGTGGATGAGCTCGTCGCGTCTGGTGTGACCTCAGCGATCTATGTCGTCGGTGGCGCCGCAATCATGCTGCACGTCGAGCGCGGGGCCTTGACCAATGACGTCGACGTTCTCTACTCCTCCGCGGAAATTCGAGCTTCCGTTCGGAGCGTAGGCGCGGCGAAGCGTTGGCCGGAGACTTGGCTCAACGATGCAGCGAAGATGTGGGCCAGCCACTACGACGGAGACGACGACTGGGAGATCCGGTTCACTCGTGGTGACGTCTCCGTTCGAGTTGCTCAGCCGCTCCTCTTGTTAGCCATGAAGCTGTTGGCTGGGCGTGGGCAGCGCGACGCAATGGACATCGACCTGCTACTGGAGGAGTGGCGAATCGGGTCGTTCGATGATGCCGCGGCGGTGTTCGACAAGTACTACCCGACCGAGAGAATCGCGCCCAGGGCGCTACGCCAGCTTCACGAGCGATTTGACCGCGCCGAAAATTTCTGAGAAGAGAGGACTCAGGAGGAATCAATCTCAGTTCGCCGGCTTCGTCGAGACCGAGGACGTGACGATGGTCTTTGTCAGCTAACTGACTGATGGTCCTTCAAGAGGCTCATCCGGCGCGTGAACTCATCCTCGTCGATCTCGCCCTTGGCGAATCGCATCTTCAAGAGGTCAGAGGCCGCGCCGTCGGCCGACGTTGTCGTCATACTCGTGCCGAAGTGCGCGTGGTGGTGCGACTGCGCGTGGTCGAAGTGACGTATGACGAAGTAGGCGACTGCGCCGATGAAGAGAAGGAATAGGATCATGATGATCAACCTCGCTATTCCGAAGCCCCAATCGGGACCTCCGTAGAAGACACTTCGAAAACCGGAACCGTTGCCGGGACCGAATGGTCCCGTGGGACCGATGTGACCTGACCTTATTATTTGCACTCGAATCCTTTTCCGACCTTGAACAGAACTTACTGGTGCTGGAGATAGACGTCGGCCGCAGCTCTGTCAAAAACCCTGAGAATTTAGGGGTTTCTTACGGACTCGACCGCAGCGTCTTCGCTCGCTTCGAACGAGAAGTGAGGAGTGATCCGGTCCAACCACTTGGGGAAGTACCAGTTGGCGTCGCCGAAGAAGTGCATCAACGCCGGCACGAGGATCGTGCGAAGGATGAAGGCATCCATCAGCACTGCGCCGCCGAGGCCGATGCCGAATTCGGCGATGATGCGCTGGCCCCCGAAGGCGAAGGAGAAGAAGACGCAGATCATGATGAGAGCCGCGGCCGAGATGACGCGCCCGGTGTTGGCTTGACCGCGGTTGATGGCCTCTTCGTTGCTGCCGGTGTGGATCCACTCCTCGTGCATGCGCGACACCAAGAAGACCTGGTAGTCCATCGAGAGCCCGAAGAGGATGGCGATCATGATCGTCGGCAAGAACGATTCGACCGGACCGGTGCCGGCGTTGATCAACGAGCTACCCCAGCCCCACTGGAAGACGGCGACGACGAGGCCGAACGATGCGCCGGCCGCGAAGATATTCATCGCCGCCGCGGTGAGGGGGATCACGATGCTGCGGAACGCCACCATCAGCAACAGACATCCGAGCAGGACGATCACCCCGACGAACAGCGGAATCTTGGAGGTGAAGACCTGGGCGAAGTCGACGAAGATCGCGGTGAGCCCGCCGACGTAGATGCCGGTATGAGTCGTTGCGGTGACGGCCGGTATGTAGTCGTTTCGAATCGTGGCGATCAGATTCTCGGTGACTCTTGAATCGGGACTGGACTTGGGCACGACGTAGATGACCGCAACCTTGCCGCTCTTGGAGATCTGTAACGGCGCCGAGACGGCGACGTCCGGCTTGCCCTGCAGTTTCTGGTCGAGCGTCACCATGGTTGCGAGATCCTTGGCGTTATGGATGGATCCGACGACCTGCAGCGGACCATTGAATCCCGGACCGAAGCCCGTGGCCAGCAGGTCGTACGCCTGACGCGTCGTCGAGCTGGGGGGGTCCGTTCCCGCGTCGGAACTCCCCAGGTGCAAGGAGAAGAAGGGAATGCAGATCACGACGATCGCGATGAGCGCGACGAGCGAGAGCTTCCGCGGATGCTTGGTGACGGTGTTGGCCCAGCGCTGCCAGCCTGAGTTCGTGACGATCGGCTCGGGTCCGTTGGCCGCGAGCGAACGGCGCTCTCTTCGGCTCAGGATGTGATTTCCCCAGAAGCCGAGGAGGGCCGGGAGCAACGTCAATGAGGCGAGCATCGTGATCAATACCGTCAACGACGCGGCGATGGCGACACCGTTCAAGAACGAGAGTTGCAAGACGAGCATCCCGAGCAGCGCGATGCATACCGTAGAGCCGGCGAAGAGCACGGCGCGGCCCGAGGTGTTGACGGCCGTGACGATCGCCTCTTCTGGACTCAAGCCACGTTTCAGTCCCTGTCGACATCGCGTCACGATGAAGAGCGCGTAGTCGATGCCGACGCCGAGGCCAATGAGCGATCCCAGAATGGGCGCGAAGTTGGCGATAGAGAGGCCGTGACTCAACAGCGTCGTTGACGCGGTCGCTATGCCGACGGCGCCAATCGCGACCAATAGTGGCAGCAACATTGAAAAGAGCGAGCCGAAAGCCAGAAATAAGACGATGGCCGTGAGGATGAGCCCGTAGATCAGATCCGGACTTCCCTTTTGCGAAGCGAGGTTCTCAAAAGCATTGCCGGCGAATTGGACGTTGAGCGAGGTCGAGCGCGCGGTGATGCCCGCAGTTTCGACCGGTTGAATCTGTTTGTTCTTTAGCTTGTAGCCCTGCGTGGTGAAATAGACCACGGAGTAGGCGATCTTGCCGTTCGGACTGATTTGCAACGAGCCGCCGACGAAGGGCGACACGACGCTGGCGACCGAAGGAACCCTCTCCACCTTCTTGTCCATCGCGAGTATTTCTCGCTCGTGACTCTTGATCGTGCCCGTTCGTGCTTGAAAGACGATCTCGTCGACGTCACCGGACTTGCCCTTGAAATTGGACTGCAACAGCGACAGTGCGTGGGTCGAGTTCGTTCCCGGCAGGGTGAACGTGTTCGCGTAGGCGTTGCCGAAGGACTGCGAGAGGGCGTTCATCCCGAGGAAGAGGACGACCCAGAGGGCGACGATCAGCCAGCGGCGGCGATAGGCAAAACGGGCGAGGGACTTCATGAAGGCTGGTTCTCCTGATTGGGCCAAAGGGGGGCCGAATAAAATAGTGACGCTGCGTTATTCGCACTCAACTTTAGAGGAGATTGACATTGGCGCCAGATGGCACGAGGCCGGTGCGTTTCGAGGGTCACGAATACCCCCAGACTCTCCCCGAACCGGACGACATCCAGGCCGGCGCGCTCGCGCCGTGGCGGACGTTGGCGGACGCTGCGCGATCCGGGCTGACGCTGGACTTCGTCGAATCGAGACTGAAAGACGCGCTTCGCCATTTCGACAATTCCGTGATTCCCGGCGATCCGAGCGCCATGACCGTCGTCGATATCGAAGGTCAGCCGAGCACCCGACGATCAGCCGTGCTCGTGGCACTGTTCGAAGAGGACGGCGAGACACACTTGGTCTTGACTCGACGTTCGTTTTCGATGCGCGAGCATCGCGGTGAGATCGCCCTCCCGGGTGGGCGCAGTGACGACGGCGAGACGTCAACCGAGACGGCGCTGCGAGAAGCGCGCGAAGAAGTGGGTATCGACGAGAGCGCGGTGCGCGTCGTCGGATGGTTGAGCCCCATCGTGACGGTGGCGCTCGGATCGGCCATTTGGCCCGTCATCGGATTCTTAAATGAGCGACCGACGATGGTGACCGATCCTGGCGAGGTCGACCGCGCGTTCACGGTGCCGCTCTGCGATCTGCTCACCGACGGGACGTTCCTCGAAGAGCGGTGGTCACGGGAACTGGCTCGACCCGGCGTCGACGCCGACGGCTACTTCCCGATCTATTTCTACCGAGTGCCCGGCGACCTCATATGGGGTGCGACCGCGCGCGTCGTGACCGAGTTGCTCTGCGTCGTCACCGGTGTCGAATGGCCCGAGGCGAAGAGGACTTGGCCATAATTCCGTCCGGTAGAATAAAGGCAACGTAAACCCATTTTTGGGTTGCTGTTTCTTAGGCGGAGGTCACCATGGCAGAAGTTGAGATCGGCATTTATAAATCGGCGAGACAGGCCTACGGCTTCGACGACATCGCCATCGTGCCCTCTCGACGAACGCGCGACCCCGAGGACGTCGACATCTCCTGGCAGATCGACGCCTACAAGTTCGAGTTGCCGGTCCTTGGTTCGGCGATGGACGGCGCCATGTCGCCCGACACCGCCATCGAGCTGGGACGCCTCGGGGGATTGGGTGTCTTGAACCTCGAGGGTCTCTGGACCCGTTACGAGGACCCGATGCCCCTCTTTGAAGAGATCCGTGAACTCGACGACGACAAAGCGACCGCGCGCATGCAACAGATGTACTTAGAGCCGATCAAGATCGAGCTCGTCGCCCAGCGCATCACCGAAATGAAGGCCGCCGGCTTCACAACTTCCGCCTCGGTCACGCCCGCGCGCACCGACTGGATGGCCAAGACCATCCTCGACGCCGGCCTCGACATCCTCGTCATCCAGGGAACGGTCGTCTCGGCCGAGCACGTCTCGAAGACCGTCGAGCCGCTCAACCTGAAGAAGTTCATTCGCGAGTTCGAACTGCCGGTCATCGTCGGCGGCTGCGCGAGCTATCAGGCGGCGCTCCACCTCATGCGCACCGGCGCCGCCGGCGTCCTCGTCGGCGTGGGACCGGGCAACGCCTGCACGTCGCGTGCGGTGCTGGGCATCGGCGTTCCCCAGGCGACCGCGATCGCCGACGTCGCCGGCGCGCGCATGCGCCACTTGGACGAGACCGGTGTCTACGTGCACGTCATCGCCGACGGCGGCATGAGTAGGGGCGGCGACATCGCCAAGGCCATTGCTTGCGGCGCCGACGCCGTGATGATCGGATCTCCGTTGACCAGTGCCGTCGAGGCGCCGGCGCGTGGATTCCACTGGGGGATGGCGACCTTTCACCCGACGCTGCCGCGTGGCACACGCGTGCGCACGCAGGTCCGTGGGACCCTGAAAGAAGTCCTGCTGGGACCGGCGCACGAGAACGACGGGCGACTGAACCTCTTCGGCGCGCTGCGCACGTCGATGGCCACGTGCGGTTACGAGACGCTGAAGGAGTTCCAGAAGGCCGAGATCATGCTCGCGCCGTCGCTCCAGACTGAAGGAAAGCAGTTGCAGCACTCCCAGGGCGTCGGCATGGGACATTGACCCAGAACGTCCTCGTCGTCGACTTCGGCGCTCAGTACGCCCAGTTGATAGCCCGGCGTGTGCGTGAAGCCCACGTCTACTCCGAAATAGTTCAGAGCACCATCAGCGCCGACGAAGTCCGCGCCAAAGCGCCGGCCGCGATCATCCTCTCCGGGGGACCGAAGTCGGTCTACGAGGTACCGGCGCCGTCACTCGACCCCGCGATCTACGAACTCGGCATCCCGGTGCTGGGCATCTGTTACGGCGCGCAGCTCATGGCCCTGCAACTGGGCGGCGACGTTGCCAACACCGGCATCGGGGAATACGGTCGCACGACCATGACGCGTCAGGGCCCGTCGGTCTTGATGGACGAATGGCCCGCGAGCGTGACGTGCTGGATGAGCCACGGCGACGCGATCGCCACGGCCCCCGAAGGATTCGTCGTCACTGGTTCGTCGCCTGAGGGTCCCGTCGCGGTGATGGAGGACGTAATACGTCGACTCCACGCGGTGCAGTTCCATCCCGAGGTCGCCCACACCGAGCGCGGTCAGGACCTGCTCGCGAACTTCTTGCACCACATAGCGGAGATCCCGCCGACCTGGACGAACACGTCGATCATCGAAGACCAGGTCACAGCTATCCGTGCCCAAGTCGGCACCGAGAAGGTGCTCTGCGCGCTCTCGGGTGGCGTCGACTCCGCGGTCGCCGCCGCACTGGTCACCAAGGCCGTCGGTCATCAATTGACCTGCGTCTTCGTCGACACCGGCCTCATGCGCAGAGACGAGGGCAGGCAAATCGAAGAGACCTTCACGCGTCAGTTCGGCGTCGAATTGATCCACGTGAAGGCGCAGGACCGTTTCTTCGACGCACTCGCCGGCGTGACCGACCCGGAAGTCAAGCGCAAGATCATCGGCGAGTTATTTATTCGCGAATTCGAAACGGTGGCGCGAGAACTCGGCAAGGGCGGTGACGGTCCGAGGTTCCTCGTCCAGGGGACGTTGTATCCCGACGTCATCGAATCGGGCTCGGGCCACGCCGCGAACATCAAGAGCCACCACAACGTCGGAGGTCTTCCGGAGGACCTCTCTTTCGACCTCGTCGAGCCGTTGCGCAACCTCTTCAAGGACGAGGTCCGTCACGTCGGTGAGGAGCTCGGACTACCCGAAGAGATCGTCTGGCGCCAGCCGTTCCCCGGTCCCGGACTGGGCGTGCGCATCGTGGGCGAGGTGACCCGAGAACGCGCCGAGATACTTCGCAACGCCGACTACGTGGTCGTCGACGAGATCAAGAAGGCCGGTCTGTACCGCGAACTCTGGCAGAGTTTTGCGGTGTTACCGGCCGTGCGTACGGTGGGGGTCATGGGCGACGGACGAACCTACGCGTACCCGATCATTATCCGCGCCGTCACGAGCGACGACGCCATGACCGCCGACTGGGCGCGCCTGCCTTACGACGTCATCGAGAAGATCGCGAACCGACTGATTCGAGAAGTTGAGGGCGTCAATCGCGTCGCGTTGGACGTGACGAGTAAGCCACCGGGCACCATTGAGTGGGAGTGAGTCGTAACTCGTTCTCCGAGGAGTCGCTCTGGGGAACTGACGGCGGGAACGTCGAAGAGCGATTGGATCCTGATTCGCTGCTCGAGGGACTGACCGCACCCCAACGCGAGGCCGTCGTCCAACGCGGGGGACCGCTGCTCGTGATCGCTGGCGCGGGATCGGGCAAGACGAGAGTGCTCACGAGACGTATCGCGCACATCCTCGCGAAGGGTGACGCCCGGCCGTGGGAGATCATGGCCATCACCTTCACCAATAAGGCCGCCGACGAGATGCGTCGTCGCGTGGTCGACCTCGTCGGCGCCGACGCCCGTGACATGTGGGTCTCGACGTTCCACTCGGCGTGCCTGCGGATGTTGCGCTCGCACGCCGACGTGCTGGGCTATCAGCGCGGCTTCACGATCTACGACGCCGGCGACGCGGAGTCCGCGGTCGAGCGCATCATGAAGGAGCTGAATCTCGACACGAAGCGATTGTCGCCGCGCAGCGTCTCGGCCGCGATCTCGGCGGCGAAGAATGAGATGCTCTCACCGGAGGCCTACGCCGAGAGCGGTGACGGGAACCCGCACCATCGTCGAATCGCCGAGATCTACCACCTGTACAGCGCGCGACTGATGCTCGCTAATGCGATGGACTTCGACGATCTGCTCCTCAACGCGGTCGCGATGTTGAAGAAGGACGACGAGGTTCGCGCGAGTTATCAGAACCGCTTCAAATATCTGCTCGTCGATGAGTTCCAGGACACCAACGGCGTGCAGAACCAGTTGGTGATGATGCTCGCCGAGAAGCATCGCAACCTCTGCGTGGTCGGCGACTCGGACCAGTCGATCTATCGATTCCGTGCGGCCGACGTTCGCAACATCCTGCAGTTCGAGCAACGATTCCCTGACGCCACGGTGATTCTGTTGGAACAGAACTTTCGTTCCACCCAGACGATCCTCGACGCGGCCAACGCCGTCATTTCGAAGAACACGAGTCGGCACGCGAAGAACCTCTTCACCGATGACGTGCAGGGCGAGAAGATACGACTGTACCGAGCCGGCGACGAGTACGACGAAGGACGTTGGGTGGCGACCGAACTTCGTCGTCTCGCGACCGAGTCCAAACTCTCATGGAATCAGATGGCGGTCTTCTACCGCACGAACGCCCAGAGCAGGGTCCTCGAAGAAGAGATGCTGCGTGCGTCGATTCCGTATCGCGTGATCTCCGGCATGCGGTTCTACGACCGCAAGGAGATCAAGAACGCGCTGGCCTACGCGCGTCTGATCGTCAATCCTCGCGATGAGGCCTCGGCTCGGCGGGTGATCAACGAGCCCAAGCGCGGCATCGGCGCCGCGGCCCAGGCCAAACTCGGCGTCTACGCCGCGCAACGCGGAATCTCCTTCGCCGAGTCAACGCACTACGCCAAAGAGGCCGGCCTCAGCGGCAAGGCCCTCGGCGGCGCGCAGAAGTTCTCGTTCATGCTCGATGAACTTCGCGCGCTCGCGAACGACCTCGCACCGCGCGAAGTCATTGACGCGATCGTGCGTGAATCGGGCATGGGTGACGCGATGCGCGCCGAGAACACCGACGAGGCCTATTCGAGATTGGAGAATCTGGGCGAACTCGCCTCGGCCGCGAGTCAGTACGACACCTTGATGGACTTCGTCGAGCGCATGGCGTTGGTCGCGGACTCCGACCAACTCGACGGCGGCGCCGGCGCGATCTCGATGATGACGTTGCACGTCGCCAAGGGCCTCGAGTTCCCGGCGGTCGTGATCACCGGCCTCGAAGAGACGATCTTCCCGCACCGACGCGCGCTTTCCGACGACAACGAACTCGAAGAGGAACGCCGACTCTGTTACGTCGGGATCACGCGCGCCATGCGACACCTGATCCTCACGCACGCCTGGAGTCGAACGATGTGGGGCAACCGCATGGACGCGTTGGCGAGCCGGTTCCTCCAAGAGATCCCCGCGGAACTGGTGCACGACATCTCGGCGACGATGCCGTTACGTCGAATGGACTACCGCGACGCGGACGGATTTACCGGACGCGGCACCGAGTTCACTGAAGGTCGAGCCTTCGGCACCGGAGCGGCACCACCGGTGCGCTCGACGGGCGCCGAGAAGCTCGGTCTCGAAGTCGGTGACCGGGTCGTGCATGATCGTTTTGGCCCGGGCGTCGTGACCAAGGTTGAAGGAACGGGGTCGCACGCGCGAGCGGCCGTCGACTTCGAGGAGCACGGTACGAAACAACTCGTGCTGGCGATGACGCCGCTGCACCGCGCCTAAATTATTGCGACGAGGATCTGTTCAATTTGTGTAAAGTCGCACTCCAGATTCAGTGGACTCGCACTCGAAATGCAGTGGTTTCGCATCCCCGTTTGGCCCACCCCCTGCAAAGTTGGGTGGTGGAGGAGTAGGGCAAATACGTCACACCCGGAGGCGATACTGGCTGCATGCCCGAGGCGACTCTCACCAAGGTTCACCAGGGCTTCACTTTCCTACTTGATCCCACATCGGTCCAACGACAACTGCTCTCCAGCTACATGGGAGCATCCCGGTTCTGCCACAACTTCCTGCTGGGACTCATCATGGAAAACTGGAAGGTGAACCGGGAGAAGAAGGAAGCCGGTGAAGTAGTCACCAAGGAGAACTACCTAGGTACTCGCCAGTTGGACCTCCAGAAGCTCTGGTATGGGCGGCGAGCAGAAGCCGCCCCGTGGTTCACCGAGAACGCCTCGTCGACGTACAACTACGCGCAACTGCACCTCGCCCAGGCCTTCGCCAACTACTTTGCCGGGCGCGCCAAGGTGCCCACGTTCAAGAGCAAGGGTAAGTCGGAGTCCTTTACTCTGGCGGGCGGATCCACACGCCTCGTCGATTCGCACCACGTGCGCCTCAGCCGTGTCGGTGAGGTCAAGACCTACGAGTCGATGCGCAAGCTCTACCGGCACCTGGAACGCGGCAGTGCTCGGATCATGTCCGTCAACATCGCCGAGCGCCGGGGAAAGTACACGCTCTCCTTCACCGTGGAGATGAGTCGCGTGATCCCCGCTCCTCGGGCACCAGAGCGGGTGATGGGTATCGACGTTGGCCTCACGACTCTCTACACCGGGGCTACACCTGATGGCGCGCAGGTGCTGAGTGTGGCGAACCCGCGCAACTACCAGAGATCGGAAGCAAGGTTGGCCAGAGCGCAGCGTGTGGCGTCTCGCCGCCCGGGCCCTGGTCCCGGCAAGGCCCCGTCGAATCGGTGGAAGACCTCGAATGCGCGCACCCAGAAGATCCACGCCGGCATCGCCAATGCCCGCAAGAACCTCATCCACGAAACCACGACAATGCTCACGAAGAACTACGACCGCATCGTCATCGAGGACCTCAATGTGGCCGGGATGCTGAAGAATCACTCCCTCGCCAAGCACATCAGTGACGCCAGTTGGGGCGAGTTCGTGCGCCAACTCGAGTACAAGGCCCCGTGGTACGGCTCGACGGTAGTAAGGGCCAACCGCTTCTTCGCATCAACCAAAACCTGCAGCTCGTGCGGGGCAGTGAAAGCCAAACTGCCTCTCGAGATCAGGACGTATCACTGTGAGACCTGCGGTCTCACTATTGACCGCGATCTCAACGCGGCCATAAACCTGGCCAGGTGGACCAGTCAAGCCACCTCCGCGGGGACACGCTCCGTGGCTGGACGTCGAGGGGAGGTAAGACCAAGACGGACTCGTGCCGTCAAGGCTCACCCCGATGAAGCGTCAACCGAAACCCCAGCACTCGTTGGGGCGTAGGAGATACCAGGGTTAGAACTTGGTCGGTGATTGTGGGGCTATTTGCTTTACTCCTTCACCAACCAACTTTGCCGTGGGGGGTTTGGCCAGGGTCGTGGAGAAATCACCCATTGAAGGGGTGCATTGCATTATGCTATGCTTATTGCATGGCACAATTGGTTACACGAATTGACGATCGACTTGCTGGCGACGTCGATGCTCTGGTCAGCGACGGAGTAGTGGCGAACCGCTCCGAGGCCGTACGGATGGGTCTCGAGCAACTCGTCGTTCAGCATCGTCGTCGGCAGACCGGCGCCGAGATTGTTGATGGCTACCGGCATCTGCCCCAGTCCGATGAGGAGTTGACGGGCCTTGACGAAGCTACCAAGGCTCTGATCGAACAAGAGCCTTGGTGAGCGTTCCACGGCAGGGAGAGATCTGGTGGGCCGAAGTAGAGGCGATGCGCCGGCCCGTCCTCGTCGTGACTCGTTCCGATGCCGTGAGGGTCCTGACAGCGCTGGTGGTCGCGCCGGTCACGCGCACGATTCGTGGCATCCCGACAGAGATCGCCCTTGGAAAAGATGAGGGCCTCGACGTCGAGTGTGTGGCCTCGTTCGACAATCTGCAGCGGATACGACGCTCCGCCCTCACCCTAAGAGTTGGGGAGCTCGGTGTCCGTCGTGACGAGGTGTGCAGCGCCCTAAGAGCCATGGCTGACTGCTAGCGAGACCGTCACCTAATCACTAACTCTCGGCCATACGCGCAGTGTTGAGCTGAAATCTCGACGCGCGATGGTGCCAGAATGAGGTTTCATGCCCTACGCGCGCCCGGCCTATCGACCTCCGCCCGCACCCCGAGCGCATTCGCACCGACTTCCACGACCCGTCTATTGGCGCCGACGTTCGGTGGTGTTGTTCGCGCTCGCCGTAGTGATTGCTCTGGGTTATTTCGCCGCCACACTGGTTTTCGCCCTCCTCAATCCCTCCTACGGCTCAAGCCTCTCGACCCGAGCCTCCCAATGGGGCCGTCAACACGCTCTCGCGAGCGTCGTGTCCTGGGCCGCCAACGAGGCGTATCACTGGGACTCGCCGAAGAAGGGCGGCACGCCGCCGGCCGGATCCTTCGGCGCCGGCCCCGTGACGAAGACGTACGCATCACCGCTGGTATTGGCGCCACCGGTGAACATCGTGGCGCCCGCGAAGAATCCGTTACCGGGCGAAGGCGTGTGGCACGCCGCCGGTCGAACGACCGCGAACGGGATCGCGACGATGTACGAAGCGTTCGTCCGTCCCGACGCCGTGCACACGAGTTACGTCGCGGGCGTCGTGTGGATGGACACGAATCTTTTGACCGCGCGGCTGTACTCCGGTTCGCAGATTCCCGGCGGCGGACCGTTCCGGCATCACGTTCCCATCAGTGCGAATCGCTCCAAGACACTCGTCGTGGCGTTCAACTCGGGATTCCTCATGCAAAACGCGAACGGCGGCTACTTCACCGACGACAAGACCTACAAGAAATTGCGTAAGGGCGCGGCGTCGGTCGTCATCTTCAAAAATGGCCGAATTACGGTCGCGAAGTGGGGTCGTGACGTCGTCATGACCAATCAGATCGCGACGGTTCGCCAGAACCTGGATCTGATCGTCGACAACTCCAAAGAGGTCCACGGACTGAGGAATCCGAAGTCCACCCAGTGGGGAACGGTACTCAACGCGAACTACGACGTGTGGCGCTCGGGTCTCGGCATAACCAAGAGCGGCGCGCTCGTCTACGTGGCCGGTCCCGCCATGTCCTTGAGTGACCTCGCCGACGTCATGTTGCGCGCCGGTGTCGAAGAGGGAATGGAACTGGACTTCGGCCTCGACTGGGTGCAGCTCTCGACCTACACCGGGACACCCGGCCAGGCGATCAGCGGGAGCAACGGTCGCAGTCTCTTGTCGTCGATGCCCGGCGCCCCGAGCCGCTACTTCGGTTCGTTCTGGGCGCACGATTTTTTCACGATGTCACTGCGGGACAACGAACTGCGCCAGACGGTGTCGAGCACAACTTCCACGACCACCACGACCAGACCCGGCTAGCGGTCGGCGACCTTTCGCCAGATTGGCTTCGGCAGATGGCGCAACATCGCGAAGGCGTAGCGCAGGATCGGCGGACTCCAGATAACGCGGTCGTTGGTCTCGAGACCCTTCATCACGTAGCCGGCGACCTCGTCGGGGCCGGTCGTGAAGGGGAGGGGCGCCTGGTCCTTGGTCATGCGGGTTCGCACGACTCCCGATCGAAGCAACTGCAACGTGACCCCAGTGCCGTCTAAGGAGTCGGCCAAACCGTCGCAGAGTCGATCGAGGCCGGCCTTGGCGCCGCCGTAGAGATAGGCGGTGCGGCGAACGCGGATCGAAGCGACCGAGGACATGACCAGGATTCGTCCGTTGCCCTGGGCGACCAGGCGACGACGAACTTCGGCGAGCGCCGCGACGGGCCAGGCGAAGTTGACGATCGCGACGCTCGCCGAGGCCGCGGCGTCATTCTCCTGGGCGAACTGGTCACCGAGCAGCCCGACGGCAACGACCACGAGATCGACAGTGCCATCGACCTTCTCGAACGCCTCGGAAACGACGCGAGCAGCGTCGGTGACGTCCTCGGCGTCGAAGAGCACGGTGTCAGTCGCGCTCGCGCCGTAGTCCTTGGCCTCTTCGGCGCACTCATCAAGCAGCTTTTGGTTGCGACCGCACAGCACGACGGTGTGCGCGCGAGCCGCGCAGAGACGTTTGGTCAGTGCTCGAGCGATGTCGGAACTGCCGCCGAGGACGACGACGCTCTGGGGCTGGCCGAAATTGTTTTCCATGGGCGCGGCTTCCAATCAGTGTGCGACGACGAGCACGGTCGAGGGCGTATCAGCGACGTTACTAAACCGGATTTCGGGTGCCGGCGACGGCGCCCGCCTCGAAAATGGCCCTTCGAATGTTCCCTAAGATGGTAACTTCATGGACCGCACGTATCGAGTCGTCGTCGCCAAGCCCGGTCTGGATGGGCACGACCGTGGCGCCAAAATCATCGCCCGAACACTGCGTGACGCCGGTTTTGAGGTCGTGTACACGGGACTGCACCAGACGCCCGAGCAAATCGTCCAGGCGGTCATTCAAGAAGACGCCGACGCGCTGGGGCTCTCGCTCCTCTCGGGCGCGCATCGTGTCCTCGTCCCGCGCGTCATTGACCTTCTCAAGTCCGAGGGCCGCGAAGACGTGTTGCTATTGGTTGGTGGGATCATCCCCGACGACGACATCGCCGGCCTCGAGGCACTGGGCGTCGCTCGGGTCTTCACGCCCGGTGCGTCGCTGGCCGAGATCGGCACCTGGCTCGAGTCGACACTGGACGCGCGAGAGCACCTGCACTGAATCGATGTGATTGTCATCCGACAGTCCTTTAGTTGAAAGTAGAAGTAGATGGATCTGTTCGAATACCAGGGCAAGCAGTACTTCGCGCGTTACGGCATCGCCGTGTCGCCCGGCGACATCGCCGACACCGTCGATCAGGCGGTCGAGGTCGCCGAACGCATCGGCTATCCGGTCGTCGTCAAGGCTCAGGTTAAGGTCGGAGGTCGTGGCAAGGCCGGCGGCGTCAAATTGGCCCACGACATCGACGAAGTGCGACTGCACGCCGGCAACATCCTGGGTCTCGATATAAAAGGTCACGTCGTGCACCGACTGTGGATCGAACGCTCCAGCGACATCGCCAAGGAGTACTACGCCTCGTTCACGTTGGACCGCCAGAACAAAGTCCACCTCGGCATGCTGAGTGCCCAGGGCGGCGTCGAGATCGAAGTCGTGGCCGAGGAGAATCCCGACGCGATCGCCTTTCTCGCCATCGACCCGGTTCGCGGACTGGACGTCGAGACGGCTCGACGCTGGGTGAACGACGCCGAACTCGATGAGGCCGCGCGCGAACAGGCGGCCGAACTACTCGTGCACCTCTACGAGTGCTACACGAAAGGCGACTGTGACTTGGCCGAGATCAACCCGTTGATCCTCACGCCCGACAACAAGGTCCACGCGCTGGACGCGAAGGTGACGTTGGATGAGAACGCTTCGTTCCGTCACCCCGAGTGGGAGGAGTTCCGCGCCGATGAGTTCGAGGACCCGCGCGAGAAGCTGGCCAAAGAGAAGGGCCTGAACTACATCGGCCTCGACGGCACCGTCGGCATCATCGCCAACGGCGCCGGTTTGGCGATGTCGACGCTCGACGTCGTCAACCAGGTCGGCGGCACGGCCGCGAACTTCCTGGATATCGGGGGCGGCGCCGACGCCGACGTGATGGCCTCGGCCCTCGAAGTGATCAACACCGACCCCAAGGTGAAGGCGATCTTCGTCAACATCTTCGGCGGCATCACTCGTGTCGACGAGGTCGCGAACGGCGTCGTAGAGGCACTACAGCGCGTCAAGATCTCCACGCCCATCGTGCTGCGACTCGACGGGACAAACGCCGTCGAGGGCCGCGCGATCCTCGCACCACACCTGAACGATTCACTGATCACCGAACCCACGATGCTGGACGCCGCCCGCCGGGCCGTCTCGCTCGCGAACGCCTAAGGAAGAGATATGAGTATTTTCGTTGATGAGAACACCAAGGTGATCGTCCAGGGACTCACCGGGGGACAGGGTCGCTTTCATGGCCTGCGCAACCGCGACTACGGCACCAAGGTCGTCGGGGGCGTCACCCCCGGCAAAGGGGGGAGTGACGTCGACGGCGTCCCGGTCTTCAACTCGGTCAAAGAGGCCGTGGCCGCGACCGGGGCCACGGCGTCCTTCGTCGTGGTGCCACCGAAGTTCGCGTCCGCGGCGATCATCGAAGCGGCCGAGGGCGGGATCACGTTCATCGTCTGCATCACCGAGGGCATTCCGGCCCAGGATGAGGCGGTCACCTACAACCGCCTCGTGGAGGACTTTCCCGGTGTGCGGCTCCTCGGCCCCAACTGCCCGGGCATCATCAGTCCCGGCAAGTGCAACATCGGCATCACCTCGGGTGACATCGCGTTGGCCGGAGGACCGGTGGGCATCGTGTCGCGTTCGGGCACGTTGACCTACCAAGCTCTCTACGAACTGAGCCAGCAGGGCATCGGTCAGACGACCTGCGTCGGCATTGGGGGCGACCCGGTACCGGGAACGAACTTCATCGACTGTCTCGCCGCCTTCCAGGCCGACCCCGAGACACTCGCCGTCATGATGATCGGCGAGATCGGCGGCTCCGAAGAGGAGCGCGCCGCGGAGTGGATCAAGACGAACATGACCAAGCCCGTCGTCTCCTACGTCGCGGGCGTCACAGCGCCGCCGGGACGAAAGATGGGACACGCCGGTGCCATAATCTCGGGCTCCAAGGGCACCGCACAGGCGAAGATGGACGCGCTCGCCGCGGCCGGCGTGCACGTCTGTTTGAACCCGACCGAGGCCGGCCAGAAAATGGGCGAGATCGTCAAGGCGTTCTAGAGGTTGGAC
>Ga0209483_1000943_pt1 | contig 23417 bp, 19 predicted proteins | sample NGEPerA_FD_184508 | JGI IMG/M metagenome (GOLD analysis project Ga0209483, IMG submission 184508) | Arctic peat soil microbial communities from the Barrow Environmental Observatory site, Barrow, Alaska, USA - NGEE PermafrostL2-A... | ecosystem: Environmental > Terrestrial > Soil > Wetlands >... | reverse complement strand
CGCGAGCCGGGAACCGAGGATTGAGCAGGCTCGAATGCCACGCGGGCAGCATGACACAAACCAACGGCTGGCGCAATGCAGATTATTGCTATTGTCACGCCAAGCAAAATCCCGGACGCCTGTGGCGTCCCGCCCGTGCGGAGGGCTGGAGAGTAGGGAAAATCGACGTGTTCTGACTTCCATGCAACAAGCACGGGCGGGACGCCCGTGTCACGATTGAGGCTGCATTTCCCGGGCGGACACCCGTCTAGTTATGCCACACACGAACAGCGCATAGTCGCGCACGGCTATTTAGGCCCCGGATGCTTAATTAAGCGGCGCGAGCATTTTTAAGTTCATATTTTGCACACGAACTACGCGACGTCCGATAACTCAATCGATCGACGATCGCACCCACTGCCCTAAAAAGCGGCGTTCCTGAGGGCCGGCCGGGCAGAATCTCCATTGGCATTGCGTTTGTTCTGGGACGCCTGGGTTATGAGCAGTGTGGTCCCTTCTTCACAATCCCGGAAATCGGGAAGGAGCTTGGAATGTCGCATTGGAAAGGTGTGATCGGCGCAGCGGCCTGCGCCGCGCTGGCCGCCGCGGGTCTGGTTCGCGCTGGAGATGCCGATTACCGCCCGGCGCGCGATGAGTTGACGCTCACGCGGCCATTAAGCCTGGACATCGTTGAGCCTGCGACAAACCCGGCGACGCCGACGCCGCCCACCTCGGCCCCCGCGGAGCCCGCGCCGGCGCCCACAACCCCCAAGCCGTTGATGAATCTCATCGGCCATACCCCCGCCGCTGATTTCTTCAGCAAGACCGGCATCAACATGTACGGCTTTTTCGAGGGCGGCTACACCTACTCCGCGAGCTCTCCGCCGAATAACATGATCACCGGGAACGTGTTCAACACCTCGCACGAGGAGCCGATCCTCGATCAGGCGGATTTCAGCATCGAGCGCGTGGTCGATGCGGCTGCCGCCGCCAAAAATCATACCATCGACATCGGCGGCCGCGCCGAAGTGATCTATGGGTACGACACCAAGTATTTTCACTCCAACGGGCTTTTCGATTACTACCACGGCACCGAATATCAGTGGGACCTCAATCAGGCCTACATCGACATCGGCTTGCCGGTCGGCAACGGGTTGACGGTGCGCGCCGGGAAAATGGTCACCTTGCTGGGGTATGAGGTCATCAATCCGACGGGCGATCCGCTTTATTCCCACAGCTACCTGTTCGGTTATGCCATCCCGTTTACCAATACGGGAATCATGGGGATCTATTCGCTTAACGATCAATGGGCCGTCGAAGGCGGCGTCACGCGCGGCTGGAACCAGTCGACCAAGGATAACAACGGCGCGATCGACGCCATGGGATCCATCACCTATACCCCGAACGCGAAGAACGAACCCAACACCAAATTCGCGCTCGCGTTCACCGAGGGGCCCGAAGCCGCCCACGACAATCATGACTACTGGACCGTCATCGACCTGATCGTCGCCAAGCAGCTTAACGCCAAGACGACGGTTGCATTGAACGCCGACTACGGCGACGCCCCGCACGGGCTTGGCCCCACATCCGCCCAGTGGTTCGGCACTGCCGTCTATGGACAATACGTGATCAACGATTACGTCACCCTCAACGCCCGCGGCGAGTGGTACGACGACAACAACGGCTTCACCCTGGGCACCGGCCGCAACATGCAGGTCTACGAGGCCACCCTGGGCGCGGCCATCACCCCGGCGCCCGCCAACGATTACCTCAAGTGGCTGCAGATCCGCCCGGAAGTGCGATTCGATTATGCGAACCATCGCTACTTTGATGGCGCCACCGATTACTATCAGGTTCAGTTCGCGATCGACGCGATCTTCCAGTTCTGAACGCGCCAGTCGCGGTCGCAGGAATCTGACCACGGAGGCACGGAGACACGGAGGCGCTTTCGACTGATACGATGCTCCCAATGCAATCCTTCATTAACGATTGGATTGTCTTGCGAAATGACGTATCGCCTCGAATGCGCCTCCGTGTCTCCGTGTCTCCGTGGTTGTTTTTTCTTCGGATTGCAAATTGGGCGATTGACACGCCGCACTTCTCGCCGATGCTCACGGCGCGATGAGCGCCCACTTCACCGCCGCCCCACGCCGCGTTTGCTTTGTTACGGGGACGCGCGCGGAATTCGGGTTGATGCGCTCGACCCTTGTCGCCATAAAAGGTCATCCGAAACTTCGCCTGCAGCTTATCGTCACCGGCATGCACTTGGATCGCTCGCGCGGCCGAAGCCTCGACGCCATTCGGGCGGAAGGTTGGACGGTGGATGCGGTGATACCCTGGGCGAAGGGGGACGGCTCGCCGACTGCCGCCGCGGGCGCGATGGGCAAGGCAACCGCGTCGCTGGCGAAAACTTTCGCCGCGCTGAACAGTGAAATTGTTTTGGTCGTCGGCGACCGCGTGGAGGCGTTCGCGGCGGCGTCCGCGGCGCATGTGAGCAACCGGCTTGTCGCGCACGTTCACGGCGGCGACCGCGCCCTGGGGCTGGTTGACGATTCGCTGCGACACGCCATCACAAAGCTTGCACACATCCATTTTCCCGCCACTCAACTCAGCGCGCAGCGCATAAAAAAGATGGGAGAGGACAGTTGGCGGATCGTGCGCGCCGGCTCGCCGGGGTTGGACGCGATCCGCACCGACGCCGCGCCGCGGACGACACTCGCCCGTGAGTTTCCCGGACTTGGGCCACGCACCTACGCGCTGCTATTGCTGCACCCGCAAAGTCCCGATCCATCGCGGGAGGGCCAGTCGGCAAAGTTGCTGCTCAAGTGCGTGGAGGCCATCGGCTTTCAGCATGTGTTGATCGTTTATCCAAACAACGATCCGGGCGCACAGGGGATCGCCTCGTATTGGGATGAACTTGCTCCCAGCAATAGGCGAATCATTCGCCGCGATCTGCCGCGCGAATTATTCCTGGGCCTGATGCGCGACGCGGCAATATTGGTCGGGAACAGTTCCAGCGGGATCATCGAAGCCGCCAGCTTCGGCGCCCCCGTGCTCGACATCGGCGACCGCCAGGCCGGCCGCGAACGCGGCACAAATGTCGCCCATGCCCAATTCAATGAATCGTCCATCCAAAACGCATTGAAAAGGATTTGGCGGTCAGGAAATCCAATTCGATTCCCCGCGAAAAACGGTTATGGATCCGGCGGCGCGGGGCAAAAAATCGCGAGCACATTGGCCGAAATTAAGACCCCGCGATTTCTTCGCAAGCTGATCGCCTATTGAGCGCCCCCCGCCATTTCCGAGGTCGCGTTTGGCGATATTTGTCGTGACACGGGCGTCCCGCCCGTGCCGGCGGCCGTAGAGTAGGGAAAATCGATGTATCCTGGTTCCATACAACATGCACGGGCGGGACGCCCGTGTCACGATCGAGGTTTCATTTCGCGGCCTGACGCTCTTCTGGTTATGCCACGGATGAATAGCGCGTAGTCGCGCACGGCTATTTAGATCCGGCAACACAATCGCCATCGCCCTCGTACCTATCAACGCCTTCAACGAAATATGCCTTATTACGATCGAGGTAAAACCATGCGACGGATTTTCACGATCCTTGCTCTGGGCGTCCTTCTGGGCCTCCTCCCCAATTCCGCGAACGCCCAGGAGAAGAAAAAGCAGCTTTGGCTTTATTACCCGACGAATCTTGGCGTGGACGCCAATGTTGATAAAGCCGAGCAAATCTGGACACGCGCGGCGGCGGCGGGGTATACGCACGTGCTGCTGGGCGATTCCAAATTCGCCCGGCTCGATCAGATGTACAAGGACTACTTCAAGAACTGCGATCGCACCAAACAGATCGCAAAAAAGCTCAACCTTCAGATCGTTCCCGCCGTTTTTTCCATCGGCTATTCCAATGACATTCTCTCGCAAGACCCCAATTTGGCCGAGGGGCTGCCGGTGAAGGACGAGTTGTTTGTGGTGAAGGATGGCGAAGCGCGGCCCGCGCCCGAGCAGCCGGTGGCTTTCAAAAAGTTGTCGTTCCATGACCCAAGCGTGACGATCGCCGACGGCGTGGCCACGCTCGCGCCGGGCAAGGGGCCGGCGCGGCTCATTTATAACGTCGCGGTCATGCCGTTCCACTGCTATCACATCTCGGTCATGGTCAAGACCCAGGATTTCAAAGCCCGGCCGGAAATCAAGGCGACCGCCGGCGACGTGGAAATGCAATGGCAATACCTGGGAACCAAGCCGACGCAGGACTGGACGCGCCACGATGTCGTCTTCAATTCCTTGAACAACCAAGCCGTCAACGTCTATCTGGGCGTTTGGGACGACATCAAGGGAAGCCTGCAATGGAAAGACTGGAAGATCGAGGAAGTGGGCCTGCTGAACGTGCTGCGGCGGCCCGGCGCGCCCTGCACCGTAAAAGGCGATGGCGACGGCAAGGTGTACAAGGAGGGGACCGATTTTCAGCCGATCGTTGATCCGCACATGGGAAACGACCCTTACGCCGGTGAATACAAGTCCTACCACACGCCGCCCACCATCCATACCAAGCTGCCCGATGGCACGCGTCTGCGCGTCTCCTGGTATCACCCCGCCATTATTTATGATGAGCAGGTGACCATCTGCATTTCCGAGCCCAAGACCACGGCCCTCCTGGCAGACCAGGCCCGGCGGATGAAAAAGCTGTGGGGGGCGCCGCTGTACATGATGGAGCACGATGAGTTCCGCACCTGCAATTGGGACGAGGCCTGCCAGAAGCGCGGCGAAACGCCTGGCAAGATGCTCGCCGAGAACCTGCGGCAATGCACCAACCTTCTCAAGCCCCAGCACGCGGCGGTGTGGAACGACATGTTCGACCCCTACCATAACGCCGTAAAAGGCCCGTATTACCTGGTGAACGGCCCGCTCACCGGCTCATGGGAGGGCCTGGACAAGGACGTTTTGGTGGTCAACTGGAACTACGAAAAACGCGATGAGTCGCTCAAGTTTTTTGCGGATCGCGGCAATCCCCAACTCATCGCCGGCTATTACGACGGCCCCTTGTCGGATTTCACGAATTGGATGACCTCGGCAAAGAAAGTGAAAGGCGTCATCGGATACATGTACACAACCTGGCGCGGCGACTACAGCGCGATCGAAACCTTCGCCCGCATGAGCCGCCAATGAGACAGCCTCCCCTTTCAAATCGTGAGGGAACACCTACAATCCGGCATTGATGGAAGACGCCCCGCCGCAACCGATGTTTTTGGATGTGCCGACGCTGCTGGAAACCAGCCAGCCGCGGCCGCGCGTGCCTTGGTTCTGGTTCATCGCGGGGGCTTGCCTGGTGCTGGTGGTGCTGGGCGCGCTCTCCGGGGCCGGATCGAGCGTGGCGCTGCAGGTGGGGTCGTGGCTGTTGTTGACCGGCTTGTTTCTGGGCATGCCGTTGCTTCTTCGGCATGTCGTGGGCCAAGTTCGCGCCGAGCAACACGCGATCGAGGGGGCCAGTGAACTGGTGCAGCTCCGACAGTACGCGCAGGCGGGCATTCTGCTCCAGCAGATCCTCTCGCAACCCAGCCGCACGCATCCGCTGCGCTCGCAGGCGTTGATTTATCTGGCGGCGGTGCTGTCGCGCTACCATCGATTCGAGGAAGCCATCTCCATTCAAAACCACCTGATCGATCATAATCTTGTGGACCCCGGCACCGCGTACGGGCTGAAACTGGGCCGGGCGATGGCGATGCTGCGGGAGGATCATTTGTTTGACGCCGACCGCGCCATCAGCGATTTGCGCCGATCGGGCCCATCCGACTCGGCGGGCACCGCCCTCATCGAGATATATCGCGACGTGAAGACCGGCCATCCGGCCGATGCCGTCCGCGTGTTCGAGGACAAACTCTTGCTTCTGCGCGATCAACTGGGCCATCGTCTGGCCGATGCGTACGCACTGGCGGCACGGGCATACGACCTTCTGGGCCAAGGCCCGCAAGCAGCCGACGCCTTCCGCCGCGCCACGTTGCTCTCGCCCTTGCCGGAATTGTGCCGGCGATACGCGGAAGTCGAAAAACTCGTCGGCCGCTACCAACCGGCGCCGGCCCCGCCGGAGCTGGCGTGAGAGGGAAATGATGAGTAAGGAGTGACGAGCAAGGAAGCCGATGTGAAGCGCGTTTTTTGAAAGGCGAGTGTCGTGTCATGTACGAAGTAGTAACCGAATAGTTGCGTTTGACGTTTCGCCTCTGTTGGCCGTCAGGTTTTGGTTTTTTCCCCTTTCCGTATGCTTTCCGTGGATTCCGCCATTCATCGCGTTCGCCGGGACATCACCCTTGGGGTGATGGTCAAAGGCGTCCTATTGGGCGCGGTGCTGGCCTGCCTGATGTTTGCACATCCATCGATCCGGTTTTTAGCGCTCACGGGCGTGATCGGCGTGTGGATCGCGCTGAGCATGACCAGCGCGCGGACGTCGCGCCTGGCGATTGATTCCCCTTCCCTGATTGCCGCCGGGCAATTTGACGAAGCCGAGCAGCACATCGATCAGGCCATGCGCGGCTTCTCGCTGTTCAGCGCCGTCAAGCTTCAATCCCTCCATCAATTGGCGATGTTGCGCCACGCCCAGCGCCGCTGGCAGGAATCCGCCGCGCTCTCCAGCGCCCTGCTGGGCCAGCGCCTTGGCGCGACGCGCGGGCTCTCCAAGGCGTCGCGCATGATATTGGCCGAGTCGCTGCTGGAAATGAACGAGTTGGGCGGCGCTTATGGGGCGATATATGGGTTGTACGGCGAACAGCTTTCGCTCAACGAAGTGCTTGTTTTGCTGGCTGTGCAGCTCGATTACGAATCCAAAATCGGCGCCTGGCATAAGATGTTTTCCAGCGCTGCCGCGAAGGTGCAGCTTGCCGAGTTGATGCCCTCACACCAGGCCGCCCGCGTGCAGGCGCTGCTGGCGCTGGCCGCGCTGAAAGTCGGCCGGCCCGATTGGGCACGCTGGCTTGCGGATCGCGCCCAATTGCTTGCCGATGTCGATAAACTCACCGGCGAGCGGCCGATTCTTGGCGAGCTGTGGAACAAGCCTTCGGAAGCGCAGGTTTGATATTCCTTCGACCAATTCGGCGGTCGGTAACGAAAGGATTTGGCGGAAGGCTGCTGGACGTTGTGTGACACGGGCGTCCCGCCCGTGCTGATGTCGCGGAACATGAAGACACGGTACTACCCAGGTTGCAGAACACCCCGCACGGGCGAGACGCCCGTGTCACACAAAGCAACCCCACGTTCCGCGCAACGCTGCGTACGCGGATGGCTTAAATGTTACGATCTAACGCCGACAAGGAGGTCGCATGGGACGAATTTTGATAATTGTGTTTGCCACGGCGTGTGCCGTGACATTGATGGTGGTGGCATTCTGGGCCTGGCAGGGATCGGCGGATTGGGCGTCGGACTGGCAACTGGAGCGCCCGCAGGCGGCAGCCTGGGCCGTTCGCAGCGCCGCCATCGCCGCCGCCGCGCTGGCCCAGTTTCTGATCGTCAGATGCGTGGTGGGCTCGGCATACCGGCGGCGCTTTCTCGACGACGTGTTGTGCCTGGGCTCCGCCGTCGCGTCCGCCATCGCCCTGGTCAGCGCCGCCGCGCTGGCGCTGGCGGGACGATAGGGGAAGTGCTGAGATATGAGTGCTGAGTGCTGAGTGCTGAGGGGGAGGAGGATGAGTGATGAGTGTTCCAAAATCCGAAATCCGAAGCACGAAATCCGAAAAAAATTCGAAACAGGAAAATTCAAAGCTCAAAACCGCGTTCCCGTTTTGGATTTTCGGCCTTATCTTCCATTTGGATTTGTTTCGAATTTCGTGCTTCGGATTTCGGATTTTTTTGCACTGATCACTCATCACGTTTCCCGCGTCTCAGCCCTCAGCCCTCAGCCCTCAGCATTTTCTTTCCCTCCAAGAGGAGATTCGATGTCCAAGCAGGTTCTGCGAATTGCGTTTTTGTGTCTGGCTCCGCTGGTGTCGCGCCGTGCGATGGCGCAACAGCCGCCCGCCCCCCTGGCCCCGCCGGCGCCTGCGGCGCGGCAGTATTCCGCCGAGGAGGAGGGCGAGGCGCGGGTCATGCTCGGGGAGCAGTTCTGCGACATCGCGCGCGGGCTGGCGCAGGTGGCCGACTCGGCCCCCGCCACCCGGCAAAGCGCCGCCCTTCTCGAAGCCGCCCTTCGCATGAATCCCTATGAGCCGCGCTACCCCCGGCTTTTGGCCGAGGCCCTTAACCGGCTGGGCGACATTGACGGCGCCATCAAGGCCTGGGCCGCCTATCGCAAGCTCCTGCCCGATGATCGCGTCGTGCAGGTGAAGGTGATCGACCTGTATCTGCTCCGGCTCCAGACCAATGACGCCAAGATCGAATACCTGAAGGAACTGCTCGCAAATCCGAAGCTGGCCCCGGAAGTAAAGGCGCATGTGGCGGCATCCGCCGTTCCACTGCTGGACCAGCGCTCGCGTGCCGCGGCGCGGGCGATGCTCAATGAGGCGCGGGCCTTTTATCCGCTGCCGGAGGTGGCGATCGAGGAATGGGAGATGCTGCCGCCCGATGCTCCACCCGCCATGCGCGTGCCGGTGCTGCTGGATCGGCTTCGCGCCAATCCCGCCGACGCCGAGGCCGTTGAGAACATGGCGGACCTGTTGGCCGAGGCCGGGCTCTCCGAGCAGGCCCTCAATTGGTACGCGGTGTTGATGGACATCCATTTCCTGCAAGGCGATGGCCCATCGGTCCATTCGATTATCAATTCGCTGGCCGAGCAATATCGCTCCGGCGAGATTACCGCCGCCATCGATAAGGCCGACAAGGTTCTGCAAGGCCTTCCCAAAAATCCCGATCTTTGGCTGCTGCGGCTGACCATGCAGCGCAACGATGAGAGCGCGACGTTGCTGGCCAAGGCGCGGGAGGTTTTCCATGAGCGGGTGAACGAAGTTGCCGGGCAGGTGCTCAAAGGGCAGGGCGCTACGACCCAGCCCGCCCGCCAGCCGGCGGAGGGGCCGTCCGCCCCCGCGCCGGCCGCCCCGGCGCCATTTACGTCCGCGCCGTCCGCCCCTGCGCCGCCTGCATCCGCGGCGCCTGCCGGCGCGGATGCCGCTTCGGTCCTGCCGCGGGCCATCGCCGTCGCAAACGCATCGAAAGACCCCCGGCTCAAGGCGGGCCTGGTGAACGCGTTGTCGGATCTTGCGTGGTTCGAGTTGTACTTCGATCACAACGCGGAGGCCGCCCTTGCGCCGCTCGATTCCATGCGGAAGTTGCTTCCATCGCAGGATCCGGGCATCCGCCGAATCGAGGGCTGGTACGATCTGGTGTCGGCCCATCCCAAGGAGGCCCGTGCCGCGTTCACCAAGCAGCAAGCCGACGATCCCCTGTCGGCTCTTGGCCTGTTCATTCTCGAAGGGCAGGAGAATCACCCAAAGGAAGCGGAAGCCATCGGTCGAAAGATCATCACCCAGACGCATGCCGGCGTCCTGGGCGCCATCCTTTACCAGGCCACCAAGGGCGGCGGCCTCAAGCCCACCACCCGCCCCGCGCTGACAACCCTCCTCGAAACCGAACTGAAAACATTCCCCAGCCAATGGCTCGAAGCGGTGCGCAATCCGCATAAGTTTTACGCGATGCGCGCCGAGCCGGTGAAGGTGGGGCATAAGCTGGGCGAGCCTTTGCTGGCGTCCATCACCATACAAAATACCGGCCAGCAGGATATTGCAATCGGTGAGATGGGGCTGCTCAAGCCGACGCTGATCTTCGACGCCCAGATTCGCAGCGCCAACCCGACCATTTTTCCGGGCATTACCGTTGACGAGATCATGGGGCGTTTCGTGCTCAGGCCCGGCGATTCTGTTTCACAGGTGGTGCGCCTCGATCAGGGCCGCCTGAGTGACGCCCTGCGGCGCAATCCCATGGTGACGGTGCTGGTCCTGGCCGACATGGTGAGCAATCCGACCGCCGATCAGGACCGCATGCGCTCGGGCGCGGGCGGGTATCCCGCCACGTTCTCCAAGATGTTCACCCGCTCGGCCGCCCCGCTGCGCAATGATGTCGAACGGCGAAGATATTTCCTGTCGATCGATCAGGCGACCCCCGGGCAGAAAATCCTGGCCATCGAGCTGATGGGCGCCTTCGTGCGCGAGGGCGCCGGACCGGATGCAAAGCCGGACCAAAAGGCACTCTCCCAGTTGTATATGGATGAAGTGGACAAGGAGCGCTCGGACCCGGCGCCAGGCGTAAAGATATGGGCCAGCTATGACTCGGCCCTGCTGCACACCGGCATCGAGGAGCAAAAGGTGGTCGATGAGATGATCGCCTCAACCTCATGGGAAAGCCGGCTCATGGGCCTGGTCGCCGCCCGCCTGCTTCCGCCCGAGGCGCAGCGCCAAATCGCCCGCCAACGGATTGCCAAGGACCCTGACGTTTTGGTGAAAAACTACGCGGCGGCCATGCTGCAACTCCTCCCCGGCCAGCAGCCGCCCGCCTCCCAGACCCAACCCTCGACAACGCAACCTGCCGCCACGCAACCGTCAGCGACCCGACCCGCGAACAAGCTCCGCGCGCCGACGACCGGTTCCACGACGCCGGAGCCGGCGGTACCTGTGCGGTAGTCCGAAGGAGGTTGCACCGGCGGTCAGCCAGATCTGGAATGTGATTCATGTTGGCGACCCGAATACGCATAACCGCACTCATGACGACTTCCACACCACATCCTCCTTCCCCGCCAGTTGATTGGCCCGGCGAGCGTACACGAACAGCCAGTCGCTCAGTCGGTTGAAATAGGTCGCCAGGATGGGGGAAACCGGCCGGTCCATCGCGAACGCCACAAGCAGCCGTTCGGCGCGCCGGCAGATGGTCCGGCACAGATGCAGCCGCGCCCCCGCCTCACAGCCGCCGGGCAGGATGAAGTTTCTCAGCGCCGGCAAGTGCGCCTCGGCGGCATCAATCTGCATTTCAAGCCGCGCGATCATTGCCTCATCCAGCTCCGGCAGCCCCCCGCGATGCGGCGAATCCTCGGGCGTCGCCAGATGCGACCCCGCGACAAACAAATCATTCTGCACCTGGCAAAGGATCGGCGCCAGTTCCGCCGCCGATTGCTCCGCCGCCACGACCGCCAGGCCGATGGCGGCGTTTAATTCATCGATCGTCCCGTAGCATTCGATGCGCGCATCGCTCTTGGCGACGCGAACGCCGCCGATTAAGCCGGTGCTGCCGTCGTCGCCGGTCCGGGTGTAAATCTTCATCCCCGCGATGATGGCATGCGCCATCGGCGGGTTCAAGGCGCGCCGAAGCTGCGGAATTCCGATGACTTCCGCGCGTCATCGGATAGACTCAATCCCGGCGGAACTTCAAATGATGCTTGAAACGTCCACCGTCAAGAACGCACCAACCCCCGCCGCCTCCCCGCGCCCCGATCCGCCGCGCTATTGGTGGCTGCGGCGGCTTGCGGTCGTGGGCGTGTTGATTGTGGTGGGCCTCGCGGGCCTGCGCGGGTGGTGGGGCCGCGAAGCGCAGCGCCGCATTGACGCGATCATCGCACAGGCCCAGCGCCGGGGAGAGCCGATATTGCCGGGGGATTTTGTGACGCCGGGCAATGCCGGCTCGGTGAACCCGGTCGTGACATTGGCGCGCACGTTTAGCTGGAGCGCACCGGAGCAGGCTTTCGTCAATACCTTCAACCGCAACGCACAACCCACCGCTGCGGATCGCGCGATGATACGCGGCATCATGAAGGCCCATGCCGCGGCGCTTGCGCAGGTGCGCGCGGCGCGGGGTTTGATTGGGACGGACGAAGTCGCGCCGCCGAAAAACGTGCGTTCCGAGGTGGTGCATTTAAATGCCTGGCGCAATCTGGCCGAGGTTCTGGGTCTTTGCGCGGTTGAGGCCCATTGCGTCGGCAATGACGCTGGGGCTTTGGAATACATTCGCGATTTGGGCACCGTCGCGAATGCCGTGACGGATGAGAACCTGTACCTGCTCTCGTACCTCGTGGCCGGCGGCATCACATCCATCGAGTCGGATTCGGCGGTGCAACTGGCCGAGACTCTGACGATCGCTCCTGACGGCAGCGCCACCCCCAGTGGAGCGGCCAGCCAAACGCAGGTCAGGTCGCTCATCGCTGATTTACTCGATGAGCGCCGTCGGCAGGCAATGGGCGTTCGCGTGTGGGAAATTGAGCGGTCAATGGCTCTGCGCGCGGAAGACGATGACGCGGATATGCAGATTCAGCCTCCCGACCTCGCGTATCTGGGACTGCCGATTTTTCGTTTGGCCCGAGTGCGCGAGGCCCGCGAACTGGGCCCGGCGATCGCGGCGGCGCGGCAGACGCAGTTCCCGGCGGCGATCAATGCGGCCGCGCCGGTCATTCCGTACAATCCGCTATCTATTCTGGAAAATGTTGCGACCGGCGGGCCGAACTGGGTTTATGGTCCGCAGTACTCAGCCTTTCGCGCGATATATGCGGGCTTGCTGACGCGGCGGGTCGGCGCGACGGCCTTGGCCATCCGGCTCTATGCCGTCGATCACGAGGGACGGTTTCCCGAAACACTGCAACAACTTGTCCCCGCCTATTTGCCCACTGTTCCGGTCGATCCGTTCGCGGCGGATGGCCGGCCGCTGCGATATGTGCCGCACCGCAATCCACCGGTGATTTACAGCGTCGGCGACAACGGAATCGACGACGGGGGCGCGGCCAAGTGGCCGGCAGGACCTGATTTTCCCTCTTCTGTCTGGGGAGCGGCGGACATCGTGTTTCCGCTACGGCATCCGACGACCGCTCCTACGACTTCGCCGGTTAGATAAAGCGCCACTTATCTGGGCGCTCTGTCGCGTACCACGCATGGCAACTTTATGATATGGGGGGGCACGCGCCCGAAATGTGGCACGGACGGCCCGCCCGTGTGCTCTGTAATCGACTGGCGCCGCACGGGCTCGGCCGATGCTGAAAGGCGAGCCGTTCCACCTCAGTTCCCGGCTCGCAATGGAACGGGATCATCGACGGAGTACCGCCGATCCGTGCGGCATACCGCACTCATGGGCGAGCCGCCCATGCCACGAAAAGTGCTCGCGTCGATTCACCGCAGGCTCACGATCACAATCGCCACGCACGCATACGCAACCGGCAACAGCCCCAACGTCAGCACGGCCAGCACCCCCCACATCAGCGGCAAACATGCTCCAAGCGTGATAACGCGGGCGCGGCTGCATCGGGTGGTCTCGCGCAGCAACACCAGGGTGCAGCGGCACCATCCCAATACGATCGTGCCCAGGATCACCAGCAGCACGGTCTTCCACACCGCCCAAATGACGATTATTGCCGAAGCATCATAATATCGCGGCAGCGCCCAGGCCCCGCCCGCGCCCACCGCAAAAAGAATCGGCGTCCACGCCAATGGAGCGCAGGCGTAATAGCTCAGGGCAATTGCCCGGTTCTGCTGGGTGATCGACAGACTCCGCGGATGGAAGAAGTAGCTGGCGACGCCGGTGGCGGCTTTTAGGAAGAGCCACAGGCAGAAGCCGGCGAACGCCACTCCCAGTGCCTCCAGCGCCCCGCCAAGCGTGCTGCCGAACGTAGGAAGCGATGGCCCCGAGGCGTTGGCTGGAAGCCACCAGCCGCTGGGAACCGGCCCCCAGACATATACCTGCGTGTAATACGCCCAGAACCCCAACGCCAGCAGCGGCACAAGTGCAAGCAATATCGTGATATTTTGAAAGCGCCTGGCATCGCTCAGGCATACGGGCCGCTCCATGTTGGCGGCGATGAGACGCGGATGCCGGAACATCCGCCAGGCGGTTGTGAGATACGCGCGGAAGTAGCCGATATTGCGCCGCAGAACCCACGGAATCTGGCGGACCGCCAGAGCCGTGCGGTCGATCACGGTTCCGCATTCCGGGCAGCGGTCGCCGGCGAGCGCGCGAAGATCATAATTGCAGCCGGGGCAGCGCGGCGAAGCGTCTTCGCCGACCGCGCCCGCGGGCGCTGCTTCCGCCAGGCTGCGCGAGACGGCTTGCGGCGCGACGGGAGTCGCCGGCGCGAGAGCAATTTCCGGAATGTCGCCGATAGGCACGGATTGATGATACCGGCAGCGTGGCTTCAAGGGGAGAAGGCGCAGTCGATTGTGACACGGGCGTCTCGCCCGTGCGAACCGTCATCGAACCCCAGTTAGCAAACGCCCGTTCGGGGTTAACGGACAAAGAATGACGAGGTAATACATGGGCGGGACGACGAAATCGACATACTGAGGCGCAAACTCCCGCGATCATTTCGGCATTCTGAACCGAGGTTGCTTATGAAACGAATCTCATGGATGGCGGCATTGCTGCTTTCATGCGCGGCGATCAGTTTGCCGCGCCCCGCATTCGCCGCTCCTCCGGCCACCCAAGCCGGCGCCGGGGCGTCCTTCTCCGCGCAGGTGAATGAACGATTGAAACAATTGGCGGGGTCGAAGCAGGAAGCCGGGTTGGCCGAATTTTGGTTTATCAACGGGCCCGCGGCGGTGATGCCGCCGCTGCGCAAGGCGGCCGCCGCCGCGCCGGCGGGCAGCCCGCAGGCGCCGCGGCTGGGATGGCTTCTCAAAACGCTCGAGCCGCTCACCAAGACGCGCGCCACGGCGGAGAAGCGCCGGCAGGATGATTATCAGTGGAACATTAAAACGGCCCTTGCCGCTTACGATCAGTTCGGGACAAAAAACCCAAAATGGGACGCGGCGGCCCGCTTTGCGATTCGCCAGTTCTGTTCCATTCATCTCGACGAGCGGGCCAAGGCATATGACACGCTCCAGATCCTCACGGATGATTTGAAATGCAATGATCCGCTGATTGTTTACATGGACGCGCGGGCGATCGAGATGCATCCGCCGATCCAACTGGGGCCGATGGTGCAGACGCTGGAAGCCGCCTGCGATTTCTTCGACAAAAGCCAATACCCCGCGGAGCGCAAATGCAGGGCGATGGCGCACCTGACCAAGGTGGTGATGCGGACCACCGCCGAGTCGATCAATCCCCAGCAAAAGGCGTTGGACAAGCGGTTCGCCGATCGCGCTATGGAGCTTTGGCCCCAGGCGATTACCGCCAAGGGAATGACGGCCACCTTTGCGCTTGATATGGCATACGAGGTCGCCGCCGCGCAGGTGCATTTTGGCGTGGACCGCGCCATCGTGGTCAACGCGATGCTTCCGGATTTCCAGAAGGCCTTTCCGAGCAGCCCGACGCCGCTGGTGTTCAAGGGCAGTGAGTTCATTGATTATGCATGGGACGCGCGCGGCGGCGGAACTATCAACACGGTCGGGGCGAACGCATTTAAGCTGATGCAGGACCGCCTCATCGTCGCCCGCGAAACGCTGGAGAAAGCATACACCATGGATCCATCCGATGCCGAGGCCGCCACCTTAATGATCACTTATGAAATGGGGGCGCAGGGCACGATCCCCGAAATGGACAAGTGGTTTCACCGCGCGATCGAGGCCGATCCGACGCATTGGCACCAGTATCACGGACAGGACGCCTACGACCGCAAAAAACTGTACCTTCAACCCAAATGGTACGGGAGCGTTGCGCAGCTTCTGGCGTTCGGCCTCGAATGCGCCGGAACCGGAAACAGCCGCGACAACGTCAGTTGGATACTCGTGCAAATCCATCAGGATCTTTCCCACGAAAGCGCGGACCCAGACGGCTATTGGCGGCTGCCGGGCGTGTGGCAGGAGCTGGATCTCGTGGTCGAGCCGTTCATGCGCGCCTACCCGGATGTCGCCCGCAACGAAACGATGTACACCTATTGGGCCGCCAAATGCGGGCAATGGAAATTGGCCGATGAGCATTTCAAGGCCCTTGGCGACCGCGCCGACCCCGCGATCTTCGGCGGCCAGCCCGCGCTTGAGGCCGCCCGAACCAAAGCCGAGCAGAAGGCGCATCCGGGAAGCTTGTAGGAGTCCGATACGCCTTCGCTTATCAATTCGTTTTTCAAGTTCATGGCATGACCCAGTCCAATTTGACCAGCAGCGATTCGGCATCCGCAGTCGGCAGGAAAGCTTTCAGTCGGGATTTGATTTCAGCGATGTATTGGGGCCGGATTAAACAGTCGTCGTCCGTGAAATCCGCCCCCGCGCGGCTCTCACCACGTCGCCGAGGGTAACCAATGCCCCGGCCACTGCTCGATAAGCAATCCCAACTCAACCGCTCGACGCGCGGACAGTGGCCGCTTTATGCCTCTCACCGCCAGGAAATCGAACGGCTCCTGGTCCCGAAAGACCACACGGGCCGGCTCTGCGTTCTGGGCGCCGGCAATTGCAACGACCTGGATCTCAACTGGCTTTCGCGGGTCTACCGCGAAATCCATCTGGCCGACATTGATGCGTCGGCTTTATCGCGCGCGGTCGCGTTCCAGAAAGTCGGGCATATCACGGGTTTGCGGCTGCATGCGCCGATTGATCTGACTGGCATCGGCGACATTGCACGCAATTGGAAAACGACCGAGCCGGCCGTGCCACAAGAGCAAGCCTGCCTGGGCAACCTAGCCGAGGCACCGGCCCGAATCACTGCTGATTTGGGGAGAGACTTCAACACTGTGTTGTCCCCCTGCGTGTTGTCGCAACTGCTCACGCCCCTCCGGGAGGCGCTGGGCGAAGACAACGCGGGCTTTGCCCGTTTGCGGGCGGCGCTTTGTGAGGCGCATTTGAAACTGATGATCAATTTGCTCGCGTCCGGCGGACGCGGGGTTTTCGTTTGCGATGTGCTGTCGTCCACCTCCTTTCCCGAACTTTCCCGCGTCCCCAAGGACCGGTTGGGCGACTTCATGCGGGCGCGGATTTCGAGCGGGCGATATTTTCTGGGCCTGGATCCGCGTTCGATCCTATGTCTGTTGCGGCAACATCCCCAGATCGCGCCGCACGTCACGGACGTGCGCCCGGTGTCGCCGTGGCTGTGGCATCTGGGGTTGGACCGAAGCTTCCTGGTTTATGGCGTGTGCTTTCGGCGCGGGGCGATGCCATCCGCTGTGGCCATGCCACGCAACTTGGAATTTTTCATGTGACACGGGCGTCTCGCCCGTGCCGATGGCTCTGCGCCGGTCATACCCGAGCGGGGCGCAGCCGCGCACGCCCCTGGAAAATTTCACGCGGCAGTTGCGACAAGTTGAAGGTTCGTGCATCTTATCAAAAGGCGTCGTGCCGGGATTTGGAAGTTTGACGCTCGCCGGGCGGCGGGCGACCCCGCGCGGCTGACACCAGGGCTGCTCGAAACACAGGACCAGAACCGATGTTCATCGATAACCTTCGCGGATCGGGAAGCAGGGCGAGTGTTGCCGGCGGTCCTTTGGCCGGGGCACGGCGCGGACGTGGCGCGATGTACGCGGCGACCGTGGCGGCACTGCTCACGTTGGCCGGCGCCTCGGGCGCACAGGCACACGGGGGCTCTGAGGGCAGCGACGAGCCATTCCCCAGCGCCACGCCAAAGGCGGTGGTCGATGTGTCGGCGCGGATTTTCCCGGCGGTGGTGCGGCTGGACGTGGCCCAGGAAATTTATTCCGAGGGCAAGCGCACCGTCCGCCGGGGCATCGGATCGGGCGTCATCATCGACGATCAGGGACGCGTGCTCACCAATTATCACGTCGCCGGGCGCGCCCGCGAGATTTTCGTCACGCTCTACAGCAAGGAGCGCGTTCACGCGAAGCTGATCGGCGACGATCATTGGACCGATCTGGCCATCGTGCAGATGGACATGGACGAGGTGCACAAGAAGCACGTTGACTTTAAGCATGCCGAGTTGGGCGAGAGTAAGACATTAATTACCGGCCAGGATGTGATGGCGATTGGCACACCGTTCGGCCTTGCCCGCACGATGACGCTGGGGATCGTCTCCAACAATGAGCGCACGTTTTATCCCGAGCGCATGAGCATTGATGAGTATGAGACGGGAGACTTCTCGAACTGGATCCAGATGGACACGCCGATCAATCCGGGAAACAGCGGCGGGCCGTTGGTCGATCTGACGGGCAAAGTCGTCGGCATCAATACGCGCGGCGGCGGCCAAAACCTCAACTTCGCCATCCCCATCGACACCGCACGCGAAGTCATTGGCCAAATTCTCGGCAGCGCCAAGGACGGCAAGAAGGGGAAAGTGGACCGCAGCGATTTGGGCGTCGAGCTTAAGCCGTTGCAGGACCTGGAGACATTTTACGACATCGACATCAATCGCGGGGTGCTGGTCAACAGCGTGGACAAGAACTCGCCGGCGGAAAAGGCGGGCGTGAAATCGCAGGATATTCTGCTGGACGTGAACGGCAAATCCGTCAACGTGCGCTTCCCCGAGGAAATCGCCGCCGCCCGAAAGATGATCGCGGCGCTGCCGATCGGCGCCAACGCGGTGCTCACCATCAAGCGGGGCAAAGATACGAAAGAGCTGACGGCCAAGACCGAAAAGCTACAGGGGGCGGTCGGCGAGGAAAAGGAATTCAAGGTGTGGGGACTGTCGGTTCGGGAGCTGACCCGCTCCTACGCCAATCAAGCGCAGCTCGATGACACGCAAGGCGTGGTCGTGACGACAGAAAGCCCCGGCTACGCCGCCGCCAAGGCCGAGCTTGCGCCCGGCGACGTGGTTCGCGCGGTGAACCGCAAGCCCGTAACCGATCTCGATGAGTTCACGAAGTTGTACGATGAAAGCGTGAAGAAAAAGGCGAAAATCGTAGTGCTGGAGGTACAGCATGGCCGCGGCCGAAAAACCGCAGTGCTGAAAGTCGATTACGATGAATGAATGCTGAGTGCTGAGTGCTGAGAGGAAGGGGACGAGTGACGAGTGAACCGTGACCGGCGCGTCTCCTGTCACGGTTCACTCATCACTCATCATTCCGTCCCTTCTCAGCACTTCTTCCCCTCATGGAGATCCGACATGATTCGATCGATGAAATGGTTCCTGCCCGCGTTGCTGATGTTCGCGGGAATGTGCCCGGCGGCGATGTCGCCGGAGGCGGCGCGGAAACTGTATGACCAGGCGACGCCGTCGTTGATGGCGGTGCAGTATGTCTGGGCCCACGAATTGGGCCGCCAGGAGGTGGTCGGGGCGGGAGTGGTGGTGGGTGATGATCTGGTCATGTTTTCCGTCATCCTCGTCAGCCCCGCCATTCCCGATGAGCAGATGAAGGAATTCAAGATCATCGTTCCCAGCCAGCAGCATGATCCAGAGGAAATCGACGCGGTTTTTCAGGGGCGCGATGAGCGCACGAACATGGCGTTCGTGAAGCCCAAGACGCCGCAACATTGGAAGCCGGTGAAATTCGAGGATGTGCCGGTGCAGGTGGGCGAGCCGGTGGTGTCCATCGGAATGCTGCCCAAGGGGGCGGCGTACAAGTCTTACCTGATGCAAAGCGAAGTGGCCGCCACGCTGCGCGGCGCCGATCCGCAGGTGCTCGTGCAGGGCAACGGCCTGGCCGCCATGAGCTCTCCGGTTTACAACGCCGACGGAAAAGCGATCGGCCTTGTTTCCTACGGCGGCAATCCCCTGCTCAACGGCCACAACGAAGGCGAGACGATCGCGTCGATCAGCAACCCACCGAAGTTTTTCGTGCCGGCCAGTGATTTTCTGCTGAGCCTGACCGATCCGCCGACGCCAAAGAAGCCGGTGGCGCTAGTCTGGACGGGAATGGCGCAACTTACGGGTTTATCGAAAGACGTTGCCGAGGCGCTGGGCCTTAAGGACCTGGCGGCGGTGCAGGTGGGCGAAGTCATCGCCACCACGCCCGCGGCCAAGGCGGGCGTGGAAGTGGGCGACATCATCACCAAGGTAGATGGCCACGACCTGGAGCGCGGCGACGAAGCCTCCGAATTGCCCGGCATCCTCCGCCGACGGCTTTTGCGCCATAAAGTCGGCGATGAGGTCACCTTCTCCGTTCTGCGCGGGCAGGACGCCAAGCCCAGGGAGATCAAGGTTACGCTCGAAGAGCAGCCCAGGCAGGCGAACCTCGCCAAGCGGTATTATGCCGAGGATTTGGGATTCGTGGTGCGCGAACTGGTGTTCAATGACACCTACGCGCTAAAACTTCCCGCGGATCAAAAAGGCGTGATGGTCGCCATGGAGCGGCCCCAAAGCGCGGCGGTAAGCGCCAACCTCCGCCGGGGCGACATTATCATCCGCATGAATAATTCACCAGTGACGGATATCGTCGAGTTCGAGAAGTTCTACAAAGCCACACGCAAGGACCATCCGCACGATCCACTCGTGGTGGTCGTTCAACGCAAGACGCGGGAAGACACGATTCGCATTGAGCCGCCGCAGTAGGCATCTTGCCGGGTGATCCGATTGCGCTTTTGACGCGGACATGGAGGCCGCCGCGTATCACGGGCGTCTCGCCCGTGCCGACGGCGCGGACGTCTGAGTTGCGGTTTTCGGGAACCCCAATCCATACGCACGGGCGAGACGCCCGTGATACGTTGGCGCGTTTCAATCACCCCGCGCTCAGACCGGCTCGATGTGTTCCAAATCCAGTTCGTACACCGCCCTTACCACGCCGGTTTCACGGTCGCGAATGAGCTTGACGTGAAGCATTCCCGTTAGTCGGGCGAACGGGTCAATATATCGCACGCTTTTGCCTCGCGGGCAGCGCACGAAGACGCGTTCCTGGACCAACGGCTTGGTGCCGAAACAGCATTTCGCGCGGTTGTATACAAACTCGAACCCGCGCAGTTTTCCGCCGGCGCTCAGGTTGGCATACATAAATCCTTCCAACACCACACGCTGCCCATCGAGCTTGCGAAAACGATCCGGCACATTCTCAATCGTGCCCGCCTCCGGGTTGAACGGAAAATAACCCAGCGCTTTGAGATCGACTTTCGCCCACCCCGCGTGCTGCTCAACCCCCGCCGGTCACGATTTGGTTAACGAGCACGTAGCTGAACCAAAGGAACGGAATGGCAATGACGCACAGGAATGCCATCAGGCGCAAATTCAATCGGCGCGGATGAAGCGACATGAGGGATCCTTTTGTGTGAAAGGCGCTCGCAGCGCTGGAATCGCCAGGTTCAATAGCGCGTTCCGATTGGCTCGACGTGTTCCATATCCATTTCATATAACGCGACGACCTGGCCCGTGTTCGGATCGCGAATGATCTTCACATGAAGGATTCCGGTCAGGCGCGCGAAGTCATTGATGTATGCGACTTTCCTGTCCGACGGACAGTGTACAAATACGCGCTCTTGCACCTGTGGCGCTTTGGTGGAACCGCGTCTCAAGTTGTAGACGAACTGGAAATCGCGAAAATTATCGCCGACGCTCGGATAGGCCATGAACCCCTCAAGCACCACGCGTTTCCCGTCGAGCTGACGGAAGCGCGCTGGCACCTGCTCAATGCCACCGGAATACGGATCAAAAGGGAAGTTGCCAAGCGCCTTGAGATCGACTCGGGCCCAGCCAACATGCTGCTGGACACCGCCTGCGTCCACCGGATTGAGTAGCCTATATTCAAACCACAGAACTGGGATGACAAGGATAGACAGGAAAACAATCAGTCGCACATTGAGTCGTCGCGCGTAATGAAGCATGGCGAATGTTCGACTGAGTTATTTGCGAGCCGCATCTCAACTCACCGGCTCCGCCTTATCCACGTCCATCGTATACACGGCGGCGATATTCCCGTCCTTGCTCTTTATGACTTTCACGTGCAACGTGCCGACGATCTGGGCGAAGTCGTTGATATAAGGAATGGACTTGCCCTTGGCGGCACGGGCGTACACGCGCTCCTGAACGAGAGGCGGGCCGTTGAAGCAGCATTTCTGCACGTTCCAGACGAACTGGAATCGCTTCACCTGGCTGCCGGCCCCCTGGCCGTCCCACATGAAGCCCTGGAGCAGGACGCGCTTGCCGTCGAGGGCGCGCCATTCGGGCGGGACGTCCTTGACGGTGCCGTTGGACGGATCGAACTGGAAATTGCCCAGGGCCTTGAGGTTGACCTTGTCGTAATCGCGGAAATGCTCGACGCCGTGGTGGAACGATTCGTTGACGAAGAGGTAGCCGAACCAGGCGAACGGGGCGGCGATAATCGCGATGAAAAGAACGATCCGCATATTCACCCGATGGCGCGGGGGGGTGTAGGTTGTGGTTTCCATGGGTGGGCTCACTGTTTGGTGGCACGCGCGGCTCGCGGCTCGACTGAGCATTCGCCGAAATCCCGTGTGCCGTGATGCATACGTCATTTACCTTTGGGAACATTCCGGCATATCGCAGCCCGCATCGAGTCACTGAGCCGTAGGTCGCTGCGCTCGGGCGTTCTCGACCGGCGTACCGGTCGAGCATCGCGGAGTACCGCGACTCCACGGGCGAGACGCCCGTGATACGGGAAGTTGCTCACTCCCGTGCGGTCCATCAGCTCGGCGGGCGTCCATCGGATTCCGCATCCTGCTACTTCGGCGCCGGCTTCACGCTGCTCACGTCCATGTTGAAGATGCTGATCACATAGCCGTCGTCCTTCATCTCTTCAACCTTGATCGCGCCTTCCACGACGATTTCATCCGGGCAGTAGCTGACGGCTTTTCCCCTGGGGCAATTCACAACGATCGTGTGCTGAATCTGCGGGGGCTGGCCGAAGCAGCAGGAAAAGAGGCTGGGCACCAGCGCGAACTGCGTGATGTTCTCGGCCTGATCGATTGGAAGCATGAAGCCGCGCAGGCGGATTTTGGTGCCGTTGAGGCGCTTCACGTCGGAGGGGATGTTGCCGCCGTGTTCCTGATCGTAATCGAAATTGCCCAGTTCCTTGATGGTGAGCTCCGTGACCATTCCGGGTTTGGGAGCGGGATGCGGCTTGCGCGCTTGGCCGGTGGTCGGATCGGTTAGCGCACTTGGCTGTGTGGCGGCGGCGTTGGCCTTGAGCGACGCCAGCGCCTTTTTGCAGACGCGAATCTTCTCCTTGATCGGCCCGAGGCGCGAAGGCTGATCCTTGAAGGTCGTTGCCAGCTTGGTGAGGATCGGCAGCGCGGTGTTGTATTCGCCGCGATTAAACGCCTGATTGGCGCGAATCTCGAGCTGCGCGGTGGACGGCGGATTGTTGTCCAGAATGGGCGACGCCGACGAAATGGTTGCAGCGAGGTTTACACCAGGCAGCACCAGACACGCTAAGAGTAATCCTTTGATCCACCCATTCATAAGAGCGTCCTTCTCTTTGCGTTCATTCGCGTTTGTTTCGGATTTGGTTGCTTTCTTCATTTGAATTTGTTTCGGATTTCGAGCTTCGGATTTCGGATTTTCACGCATAATTGGCGACGGCTCCGGCCTTCGTCGCCCTCACGACATTCATACCCCTCACCCTGCCACCAGGTTCGTGGCAACCGGCGTGCGGTATGCCTTGGCCGCGGGCACCAGACCGGCACACAGGGCGATCACCACCACGCCGCACAAGTATATCCATTCCCACCAGCTTGTGGCGACCCAATTAAATCCCTGCCCCAATTGCCGGCTGAGATAGAACGACCCCACCC
>Ga0209483_1000940_pt1 | contig 23469 bp, 23 predicted proteins | sample NGEPerA_FD_184508 | JGI IMG/M metagenome (GOLD analysis project Ga0209483, IMG submission 184508) | Arctic peat soil microbial communities from the Barrow Environmental Observatory site, Barrow, Alaska, USA - NGEE PermafrostL2-A... | ecosystem: Environmental > Terrestrial > Soil > Wetlands >... | reverse complement strand
GGCACGCAGCTACGATGTCGAGGCGATCAAGGAGCACGCCGACCGATCGAAGATCGGCCAGCATGCCTACGCTGACCCCCAGGTGCTCGACCTGGCTCGGCGCGAGCGCAGGGCTCTCGTCACCGACAACCTCCTCGACATGCGAGCACTGCATTACGAGGCGATCGCCCCGGGAGGGCCTGGCGACTACGGCATGGTGTTCATCCCCGGCGGCTACCGCCGTCGGAGAGCCGACACCGGCAGGATCGTCACCGCGCTCGCGGAGAAGCTCGACGCATATCCCGGCGAGCGCGACCTCGCGGACGGCGAGGACTGGCTGTAGCGGCTGGCTGTAGCGGCTGGCAGGCCCGCCGTTACCTCGCGCACCTACCGAAGCACCGCTCAGGGGATGATGCGGAAGTTGGCGGTGGCGGCGCGGCTGGTCGCTGTGGTGGCGATGGGGGTGGCGATGAGACGATAGTTGCCGGGTGAAAGACGCTTGCCGTTAAGGCGCCCGCTGAAGCGGAACTTGTTGGTGCCGGTGAGCCCGGCCTGGGTGAAGCTGCCCGTCAGCGTCACGTAGCGAATGCACTTCCGCTTGCCGCGGTTGTGCTTCGTGGGGCGAGCGCATGTGGTCATCTTGGCGTGCTTAACCCGGCGCCCGTCGCTGCGAAGTTGGACGGTAAAGCGCACGCCGGCGGCGACGTTGAGCGTGTAGGTCACCTGCGCCCCGTATCTGCGCTTGTGCCTCTTCGCCGCCAGGGCGCTCGGGCCGCCGGAATTGGCTGGGAACGCGCTCGGGGAGATGCTCTCTTTGCCAACCACCGCTCCCACCGGGGACATGAACGCCGGGGGTAGGACGAGCGGGGGCACGGTGATCGTCTGCGTGGCGCGTGCCTTCGCCGACCCGTTGCAGGAGGCGGTCTGACCGGTGTAGACGACGCTCAGTGCGCAGCCCGCCTGGTCGGTGACGGTGAGCGTGACCGCGTAGCTGCCGGGTTTGGCATAGACATGCTGAACGGCCGGGAGCGCGCTCGTCTGGGTCTGGCCGTCGCCGAAGTTCCACACATAGGAAGCGATCGCGTAGTCCGGGCTGCTCGACGTCGAGCCGTCGAGCAGCGACATAGACCCCGCCGGCCCGGCGCCGGCCGAGAACGCCGCCACCGGCCCCCGATCCGGACTCACCGCCAACGAGAAGATGTCCGGGTTGCCGCTGGTCTCGCAGATCGTGGTGGGGTCGCAGGCAACCGGCGAGAGCACCCCGCCGGCGCCGATCGAGAACACCGACACGCTGTCGCTAAAGTTGGAGACGTACAGGTAGCTGCCGCTTGGGTCGATCGCGATTCCCTTCGGGCCGGCGCCGGTCTTGCAGATCGTGGTGGGGTCGCAGGCAACCGGCGAGAGCACTCCGCCGGCGCCGATCGAGAACACCGACACACTGTTCGAGCCGTCGAGGACGTAGACGTGGTGGCCGCTCGGATCGATCGCAATCCCCTCGGGGTTGGCGCCGGTCTTGCAGATCGTGGTGGGGTCGCAGGCGACCGGCGAGAGCACTCCGCCGGCGCCGATCGAGAACGCCGACACACTGGCCGGACCTTCGTCGGTGACGTACAGGTAGCGGCCGCTCGGGTCGACCGCGACCCCCGTCGGGGTGGCGCCGGTCTTGCAGATCGTGGTGGGGTCACATGCGACCGGCGAGAGCGCCCCGCCGGCGCCGATCGAGAACACCGACATGCTTCCCGCGCTCCGGTTGATGACGTAGACGTGACCGCCGCTCGGATCGACCGCAAGCCCCCACGGCACGGTGCCGGTCTTGCAGATCGTGGTGGGGCTACAGGCGACCGGCGAGAGCGCTCCGCCGGCGCCGATCGAAAACACCGACACGCTCGCCGGGATGAGGTTCGTGACGTAGACGTAGCTGCCGCTCGGGTCGACCGCGATGCCGATCGGGCCCGCGCGGGTCTGACAACTCGTGGCCGGGACACACGCGATCGGCGTCAGCGCCCCACCGGCGCCGATCGAGAACCCCGAGACGCTTTCCGACCCGGAGTTGGCGACATACAGGTGGCCGGCGCTCGGGTCGATCGCGACCCCGAGCGGGGAGCCGCCGGTCAGGCAGCTCGGGGTGGGAACACACGCGATCGGCGCCAGCACGCCGCCGGCGCCGATCGAGAACACCGACACGCTGCCGCCCGAGCCGGAGTTGGAGACGTACACGTTGGTCGCGCCGGCGCCCGCGGGCGCCACCATCCCCAGCGTAAAGGAAGCCAGCACGCCGGCCACGAACAGAACGCAGCGACGACGCGAGCACCGACGCCCGCGATCACTGCGCAACCCCATGCACCTGGCCAGCACACCGGGCACGTTACTCGACCACCGGCCGTGTGCCGCCTACACCGACCGCCTACGTCATGAGGAGATCGTCGAACGGCTGCGTTCCACCGCACACGCCTACCCAATCGCGCTGCGCCTCGCACGTGGCCAGCGTCCCTACAGCGGTACTCCGGCCTCCGGTGCCAGGCGGGCGCTGAACATGATGGAGCGCGCCGGGATCGCCGAGCACCACGGCCGCGGGGACTGGGTCATCCCCGAGCCCCTCCTACGAAGCTACCTCGCCGCTCGCCTCTGACGCGGGGCTGGATGCCCCGCGCCCACTTCCCTTGGGTGTCTCGCCGACCTGCGCGGATGCGACCCAAAATTACCCGCGACACAAAGGCGACCAGGCCGGCAAGACGCTCACGCCCGCCTCAGTAGCACATCTGAATCATACACAATGCGAATATCGGATCATACAGAACGCGGTCGGACTGGCGGATAGTTTGCCTTACGGATCCAGCCGCTTATCAAGACCTCGTGGGCTGACTTTGCCACCTAGCCGCGCGTCGCGACGGCCCGGCGTTTCTCGGCCTTCTGTGCGCGCTTGGCTGCCTGGTAGTCGGCAAGCGCCTGCGCGGAGTCGACATCGCCGAGCGTGGGGTGGGGCGGGACGAGATCCTTGGCGACCTTAACTTTGTAGCGCTTCGCGAGCACGGCGCCGAGCGCCTTCACCTTCATCTCGCCGAAGCCGGGCAGCGCCTCGATGTTGGCGCGCGGCTCGGCCGGTAAATCAGGGGCCGAGCAGCGCTGCCGGTACGACGGCGATCCCATCGGGGCGGCGGTAGGCGTAGGGTCCGGTTGTGACTACGATCGCGTCGAGCAGGTCGCTGCCGACCTGCCGGGCGAGCCAGTGGAGGTGGCGGACATCGTGATCGTCGGGCACGGTCGCGAGCTTTGCCTCGATCGCGAGGATGCGGCCGTCGCGACGCTCGACGATCAGGTCCACCTCGTGATCGCCGTTTCGCGTCCTCAGATGGCTGACCCGGGCGCGCGTCGCTTGGGCGTAGACCCGGACCGAGAGCGTCAGGAGCGACTCGAACAGGGCGCCAAGCAGCGGGCCTTCGCGCAACGATGGCGGCCCTACCGGGTCGGCGGATAGGAGGGCGCCGGCGTCCATTCCGAGCAGACCGGCGGCGAGGGCCGGATCAGCGAGATGGTGCTTCGGGGGCATCGCAAGCCGCGAGATCCGGTTACGGGTCGGTGCCCACGCAGGTAATGGGTCGACGATGTACAGCCGTTCCAGGATCTCTCGGTAGGGCTGGGTCGTGGTCTTCGCCGGCTTCTGTCCTTCGCCGCCTGTGGCAGCATCGCGGATCGTCTCGAGCGAGGCTGTCGAGGCTGTGGCGGCGGCATAGGCGTTCATCCATCGCAGCAGGGTCGCCGGACGGCGGATGAGGCGGCCCATCTCCTCGAAGTCGCGCTCCACGATGCGCTGGAGGTAACTGTCGAGGAAGTCCCCGCGTGCGGTTTCGGAGAGACCGCGTGTGGCGGGAAACCCAGAGCCGATGATCTCATGCGTGTAGCTCTCCAGCCCGACGTCCGTTTGACCCTCGATGGCTCCTCGCTCGCCGCCTAGCAGTTGGCGCAGGCTTACCGTCGGCGCCTCGATGCCACGCTCGGAAAGAGTCAAGGGGCGCATTCGCAACGACAGGATGCGACCTGCTCCGGTGTGGGCCCCGCGCTCGCTTGCCGAGCCGGCGAGCAGGTAGCTGCCCGGCGGCGCTCCGTCGTCGACCGCCCGGCGGATCACGTCCCATGTGGCGGGAACGCGCTGCCACTCGTCGATCAGGATCGGGGTTTCACCGCTGAGCACAATCTGCGGGTTGGCTTGAACGACTTGGCCGGCGGGGCCGTCGAGACGGTAGTCAGTATGCGCTCGCCGCTGTGCGGTCTCGGTCTTGCCGACCGCCTTCGGGCCCTCGATAGAGATGGCGGCAAACTCGGCCGACTTCTCATCGAGCTCATCATCGAGGACACGATGCAGGTATGGCTGCCCCTCGGCTCGCTCCTGCCATGTCCGCCGTGTACCCACAAGTACCTATGCTACCGATCGCAGGCCATCTACGCTACCGATCGCATGATATTTGCGCTGCCGTTAGCGGCCTCTCTGACCTTGCTCTAGTCGTGCTCGGCCGCGGCCCGGCGTTTCTCGGCCTTCTGTGCGCGCTTGGCTGCCTGGTAGTCGGCAAGCGCCTGCGCGGAGTCGACATCGCCGAGCGTGGGGTGGGGCGGGACGAGGTCCTTGGCGACCTTCACCTTGAAGCGCTTCGCGAGCACGGCGCCGAGCGCCTTCACCTTCATCTCGCCGAAGCCGGGCAGCGCCTCGATGTTGGCGCGCAGCTCGGAGCTGTCGGCGGCGTCTCTCCAGACGCGCGCGGCGTCGCCGTCGTAGTCATCGCGGATCTGCACGGCGAGGTCGTGCACGCGTGCGGCCATCGATCCGGGAAAGCGATGAATGGCCGGTTTCTCGCGAAAGATCGGCTCGAGGTCGGCGGCGGCGAGCTCGCCCGCGTCGAGCGAGCCGAGCCGCTCGCGGAGGGCGAGCGGACCGGAGAAGGCCTTCTGCACGGACACCTGCTGGTCGAGCAGGAAGCCGATCAGTAGCGCCATCGGGTCAGAGGCGATCAGCCGATTGGCGTCCTCGGAGTCGGTGAAGCGGAGCTGGGCGGGCTGGACGGGCACCTCAGCCAATGCTATCTGTGGATTCATCCGGTCACACAATCGTCTCGATCTCAAAGTTCTCCTCGCGGGCCATCTCCCGGGGCGCCGCGGGCTCCGGCGAAGGCTCGGCAGGTCCGCCGGAGTCATTGATTACCCCGGCGCCTCGGAGGTTCCACCCCATTCCTCTGGGGCGACGTCGGCAAGCGTCTCGGAGAACGTCCATTGATGACCGGCTGGGTCCTCGGCCGTGTACTGCCGCTCGCCGTACTCGAAATCGGTCGGCTCCATAACGATGCGCGCTCCATGTGCCCTCGCGCTCTCGCAGTGAGCGTCCACGTTCTCCACACGCACCATCACCGAGTGCGTCACCTCACCCGGCCGCGGCGGCTGACGATCGTGGCGAACGTCGCCGACGATGACCGCTCCCTCGCCGAAGCCCAGCTGCGAGCGGTGGTTCTCTCCGATCCTTACACGCTCGATAAACCCAAACGCCGCACTCAGCCAGTCGACGGCCTCGCGCACGTCCGGGTAGATGAGGACGGGGATGACCGTAGCTGCCGGGATTGAGCGGTTGGGCTTCAAGCGCGGTACCAGTTTAGATGACTCCGCAACTCAGAGCGCGTCGGTTGCCGACCGGCGGCTCGGGCCATGGCGGTGTCGTCGCCGGGCTTCCCGTGGTGGCTGGTCCGATCCGTTGGTCTACAATTAAGTTGCCATTTGTAGTCATTTTTGGCAACCATCTGCTAGGCTTGCGTTATGGGTGTGGTTGATCGTAAGCAAGAGTTGTTCGAGAACATCGTGCGGTTGCGCCGCGCCGGGCGGCGGCTGCTGGGCGATCGCGATATCGCGGCGGTCCGCGTGACGCTTGAGCGAGAATTGGGGGAGACCGTCTCGCGTCGGCTGGCCGCGCGCGTATTGGGGGTCAGTCACACGGCGCTCGACCGTTGGATCAAAGAAGGCGATCTGCCGGTTCTGTACTCCTCTCAGGGGCGTCTCGAGGTGCCGGTACCAGCCCTGCTGGATCTATACGAAGCCGTCGAGACCGAACGCTCTGAGCGTCCACGCCGACATCCCCTTACCGCGACGATGGCGCGCCGGCGTGACGCGGCGCGGCGTCTGCACGTCGACGGCTTGAGCAACGTCGGCAAGCGGAGTGGCCACGACCGCGCTCGGACGCGCGGTCTCGCTTATCACCGGGCGGTGGCGCGAGGACTTCGTAGGCCGATGGTGGCGGAGGCGCGGCACGTGCTGTTCCGTTGGCAGGAGCAGGGGCGGATCGACAAGCGCTACGCCGAGCGCTGGGAGCGACTGCTCGACCGGCCCATCCCAGAGATCCGCCGGGCGCTGATGGACGAGAGCCCTGACGCCGATGACCTGCGCCAGAACTCGCCGTTTGCGGGTGCACTAAGCGAGCCCGAGCGCCGACGTATCGTGCGCGAGGTGGTTTAGATGGGCCCGAGAGAGTTCGAGCATGTCGTCGCGGCGGCGGCGGAGGTGACCGGCCAAGATGAGTTCGTCGTTATCGGTAGCCAGGCGATCCTCGGCTCCTACGAACAGCCGCCTGAGTCGATGTTGCATTCACTTGAGGTGGATATCTATCCGTTGCACAATCCTGATGCCGCCGACTTCATCGACGGATCGCTCGGCGACGGGTCTCAGTTTCACCTGGCCTACGGCTATTACGCGCACGGCGTGGGGCCCGAGACGGCGAAGGCGCCGCGCGGTTGGCAGGAGCGCCTGGTTAAGCGGGAAATCCCGCCGCGCGTGGCATCGAAGCGCGCAGCGGTCGCTTGGTGCCTGGAGGCGCACGACCTCGTGCTCTCCAAGTGTGTCGCCGGCCGCGACCGTGACTGGGACTATGCTGCCGAGGCGCTCAAGGCAGGAATCGTCCGAGCTGACGTGCTCCTCGCGCGCCTGCCAGACCTGCCCGTTGCTGAAGGGGTACGTGATCACGTGGAGAAGGTCCTGCGCGTCGTCGTAGCCCCATTCTGATCGGCTGGACTCGCGTGTACCTGTGTCGAAAGCGCGCCGCCTCGCGCACGCGTTCTGCTCCGGAGAGCTCGTTTCGGGTGCGCTACGCGTCGGCTCTATAGAAAGGACTCTTGAACCTCGAGGTGCGCGAGCAGCGCGGCAACGGGCGTAGTCATCTGGGGTAGGCTCCACTGGAGGACGCCGCCGCCACACGACCGCCGGAAGAGGGGAGATCGTGAGCACCACCAGCCGGGATCAGACGCCGCTCGAGGAGGTGCGGGTCGCCGATCGCGACCGCTTCCAGGAGGGGCCGCCGCTCGAGCTGTTCCGGCGACTGCGCTCGGAGTGTCCGGTCCACTGGTCGACGGGCATCTCGGAGTACCCCGAGGAGGACGGCTTCTGGTCGGTGACGACGGCTGACGACGTGTTCGAGGTCAGCCGCGACTGGCAGACTTTCTCCTCCGAAGCCGGTGGGTTTGTCGCCCTGAAGAACGCGATCCTCCCGCTGGAGCTTCAGCAGGCGATGTTCATCGGCATGGACCCGCCCAAGCACGACCGGCTCAAGGCGCTCTTCCAGCGCGGTTTCACGCCGAAGCGGATCGCCGAGCACGAGGACGCGATCCGCGCGATCACGACCGGCGTGCTCGACCGGCTCGAGGGCCGCGACAGCTGCGATCTGGTCAACGACGTGGCCCAGCCCGCGGTGGCGCGGGTGATCGGCAGCTTCATGGGCCTGCCGCCCGAGGATGACGAGATCTGGGCAAACCTCATCAACGTGATCGTCGGCGCGGGCGACCCGGACGTGACGCCCGAGGGCGCACAGAGCGTGATGGAACGCGAGGTGCCCGAGGTGTTCGAGCGCTGCGCCAAGCTGATCGCCGAACGACGCGCCTCACCGACCGATGACCTCACGAGCGTGCTCGTGCACGCGGAGCTCGACGGCGAGCGACTCGAGGATCACGAGATCGTGATGGGGTTCTTCCTCCTCATGGCGGCCGGGAACGACAGCACCAAGGCGACCTACTGCAGCGGGATGCGCGCGCTCATCGAAAACCCCGACCAACGACGGAAGGTGCTCGAGGATCCCTCGCTCGTGCCCGCCGTCGTCGAGGAGTCGCTGCGGATGTTCCCGGCCTTCGCCCACTTCGCCCGCACCGCCACCCGCGATACCGAGCTGCACGGTCAGAGGATTCGCGAGGGCGAGAAGGTGGTGATGTGGTACCCCTCATCCAACCGCGACGAGACGCGCTACGCGGACCCCGACCGCTTCGACATCACGCGCGACGCCGAGCACCAGGCGTTCGGCGCGGGCGGCCGGCACTTCTGCCTCGGTACAGCGCTCGCCCGTCTCGAGCTCCGGATCCTGATCGACGAGACGCTCAAGCGCTATCCCGCCATGGAGATCGCCGGCAACCCGACCTACGTCGAGTCGCCGTTCGCCAACCAGCACAAGACGTTGCCGGTGCGGCTGCGCCCGCTCTAGCGTGCCTCCGCCCGACGAGCTCAGCGCGAAGCAGTATGAGAAGGAGTTGCTGCGGCTACAGACGGAGCTCGTCTACATGCAGGAGTGGATCGTCGCCACCGGACAGCGACTGGTGGTGCTCTTCGAGGGACGCGACACCGCCGGCAAGGGCGGCGTCATCAAGCGGATCACCACCTTCCTGAACCCGCGCACCTGCCGGGTCGTCGCGGTTCCCACGCCCGGCGGGCGCGAGCGTACGCAGTGGTACTTCCAGCGCTACGTCGCTCATCTACCGGCTGCCGGGGAGATCGTGCTGTTCGACCGCAGCTGGTACAACCGAGCCGGGGTAGAGCACGTGCTCGGCTTCTGCACCGACGCCCAGTACGAGGAGTTCCTGCGCTTCTGCCCGCTCTTCGAGCGGACGCTCGAGAACGACGGGATCATCCTCGTGAAGTACTGGCTGTCGGTCAGCGACGAGGAGCAGGAGCGTCGTTTCAAGAAGCGGCTCTCCGATCCACGCAAGCACTGGAAGTTCAGCCCCGCCGATCTCCAGGCTCGGGCCCGCTGGGTGGACTACGCCGAGGCCAAGGACCGGATGTTCGCCCACACCGACACCGAGGAGAACCCCTGGCATGTGGTGGCGGCCGACGACAAGCGCACGGCGCGCCTGAACCTGATCAGCCACCTGCTCTCGATCGTTCCCTACGAGCACCCCGACAAGTCCAAGAAGGTGAAGCTTCCGGCGCGTCAGCGTCGCGAGTACCAGCGTCCTCCGAGGCAGACCGAACGCCTGGTGCCGACTCGCTACGTCGTACGCTCCGGCTAGTTGGGTGCCTTGAGCCTCTCCAGTATCGCCGCGCTTGTAGTGGTGCTCGGCTTCGCCTTCGTGCTCGGCGTCTCCGATGCGCCCAACGCGAGCGCCATGTTGATCTCCTCACGGGCAGCGTCCTATCGCCGCGCGATGACGTTCTCGTTCGTCGCGCACGTCGCAGGTGGGCTACTCGCCGGCCAAGCCGTGGCATTGACGATGGCCAACCTCGTCCACGTCCCACCGGCCCAGCTGCCCGGTACCTATCTCGCGGGAGGCATCGCGTGTCTCCTGTTCACACTCCTGCTGACCCGGCGAGGGATACCTGTCAGCGCGAGTATCGCGCTGGTCGGAGGGCTCGTCGGGGCCGCCGCCGTCGAGGCGGGCCGGGGAGCTGTCAATTGGGGTGGCCTCCACGGCCTGCGCCCCTACGGTGTGCTCGGCACGCTGCTCGCGATCGTCCTCTCCCCGGTGCTCGGGGGCTTGGCCGCGGCCGGGCTGCGACGCCTGCTCGGCCGGATGCTCCATCGAGCCGCGCGTGAGACGGTGCGATGGGTGAGGGGAGCGATCTGGCTGACGGCCGGCCTGGTCGGGGTGGCGGACGGCTCCAACGACGGGCAGAAGGCGATGGGCCTCGCCACGGCGCTGCTCGTCGCCGCGGGTACCATCCACAGCTTCGCGGTGCCCTTCTGGGTAGCCGCGCTCGTCGCGTTCGTGCTCGCCACGGGTACCGCCGCCGGCGGGCGGCGGGTTGTGCGCACGGTCTCCTCACGCCTCTACCGCGGCGGCCCACTCGACGGGCTGGCGGCACAGGGCGCCTCGGCGGCGGCAATCCTCGGTGCGGCGTCGCTCGGCGCGCCGGTGAGCAGCTCGACGGTCGTCGCATCGGGCATGATCGGGGTGGGCGCCGTTCGCAGGCGCCGCCATGTCCACTGGCCTACCGTACGTACCGTGGTCTCCGCATGGATCTTCACCGTGCCCGCCTGCGCACTCCTGGGCGCCTGCCTGGCCGAGCTCGGACGGGTCTCGGGAGCGCTCCGGTGACCGTGGACCCCGGCGACTCCCGTGAGGCGCCGGCGCCGAGGACGGCGAGGCGCCGGTGGCGGCGCCTGTTCCTGCCGGCCGTGCCCGACGTGCTCGGGTTGCTCGCCGCGCAGGGCCAGTCGAGTGTCGCCGGCATGGCCGCGTTCGCCGCGTGGTCTCACGGCGGCGGCACGGAGGCGGCCGCGGCCGTGCGCGCCGCCCGGAACGAGGCCTACGGCGCGCGCCGCGAGCTGCTGGCGGCCCTCCAGGCGGCGCTCTCGACACCGGTAGACCAGGAGAACCTCTACACGCTCTCCGAGCGGGTCGACCGGATCCTCGAGGTTGCCAGGCACGCCGTGCGGGAGGCCGAGGTCCTCGGTTGGACGCCCGACGTCCACGCCGGGACGATGGGCGACCGGCTTGCCGAGGGCACACGGGCGCTCCTCGCGGGCTTCGAGCTGCTCGTCAAGGACCCCGAGGAGGCCGGCCGGCGGGCAGACGCGGCGAGCGACGCCGTGCATCACGTCGAGCGCGACTACCGCGAGGCGATGGCCGAGCTGCTGCAGGTCGACGACCTCAGGACCGTCCTCGCGGGACAGGACCTCTACCGCCGCTATCTCGTGGTGGCCGAGGCGATTGTCGCCGTCGCCGACCGGCTGTGGTACGTCGTTCTTCGTGGGGCATGAGTGAGCGCGTCGGTGGATTCCCGGGTTGGCGCCGATGCGGGGGTCTTGGAGTACGATCAAACAGCAGTTCCGTGACAATCTGCACGCGGGGGCGATGGAGGGTATGCCCCCCAAGGGGGATGTCGAGAAGTCGTGATCGGTATGAGGGACTTTGCGAGGGGGCTACGACGGCTGGGGGATTTGCCGGTCGCGCGACTGGCGCCGGTGGTGTTGGTCTGCACCCTCGCTTTTGGTACGACATCGGCGCTTGCGGCACAGCTCTACGCTGCCCCGGCGGAAGCCGGCGCGAAGAATTGCAGCTCGGCCGTGAATGCCTGCAGCCTGGAAAAGGCGGTTGGGAAAGCCGCCAAGGGTGACGAAGTGATCGTCGAGCCGGGCTCCTACGGCACGTCCGGTACGCCGCTGAAATCGACTATCGGTAGCGGCATCGAAGACGTGAGCGTGCACGGCGTGGATACGGCCCTGGGACCGCCGAGTGCGAAGGTCTTTAGCGAGGCGACCTACGGCGTCGAGCTCTACGGCGCCGGCAGCACCCTCCGTGATCTGGAAATCGTGGACAGCGCCCACGCCAACGGTGGGAGCCTCCTGCTCGAGGGCGCGAGCGGTGAACGGTTGATCGTGCGCGGCGGACCCAAAGAGCGTGATGCATGTGTCCTCGAGCTCACTACCGTGCTGCTCGACAGCGTCTGTGACAGCGAAAACGATGTGGCCGCGATCGCTGTCTCCGGCGCCCTCGACGGACCCAACGATGTGACCCTTCGCAACGTCACCGTGATCGCCCCAAACGGCGACGGTATCGAGGCCGAAAGCAGCAGCCTGACAGGAAGATCGGTGAAGATGACCGTCCTGAACACGATCGCGCGTGGCGGCGTCTATGACATCCAGGCCCGAGTGGCCACCCAGCCGGTGTCGGTCACGACCGGTCACTCCAACTACAGGGCGGCCGATATCAAGGTCGAAGGCGGCGCGAGCGTCGCCGATGACGGCACCAGCCAGAGAACCGGCGATCAGGGATCGGCCGAACTGTTCGTGGCTCCGGCGAGCGGTGACTTCCGTGAGGCCCTCGGCGCCCAGACGATCGGCTCAGGCCTGATCGAATCGGCGAACGGAGGCTTCGACTTCGATGGCGCCGCACGTGTCTTCGCGGACGGTACGAGTTGCGCGAACACCGACATCGGCGCCGATCAATTCACTCCGGCGGCCGGCCCGGCGACGGGCGCCGTCGCGGCGGGAGCGGTCGGCCAGACGGGTGCGATCCTGAGCGCCACGGCCAACCCGTTCGGCGGCCCCGGCGCGGCCCACTTCGATTTCGGACCGGCGGCGTCGGGCGGAGGACCGCCGACGAGCTACAGCTCGACCCCGACACAGTGCCTGGCCGTCACAGATGCCGCCCAGCCGGTGGCGGCGACGCTCACCGGCCTCGCGCCGGGCACCACCTACTACTACCGTCTGGTGGCGGCGAACGAGGGCGCCACTACAGCCCCGGCGTTCACCGCGACGTTCACTACGGCGGCGCTCCCGCCGCGGTCCCCCGCCGGCACGACCTCCCCTACAGGATTCGCCTCGCCCGCGCCGAGCCTGACGAGCGTCGCGGAGTCGGCGAAGACTTGGCGTGAGGGGAGCGCGCTCGCCCGCGTCAGCTCCAAGAAGCGGAGCAGAAAGAAGAGGCCTCCTGTAGGCACGACATTTTCCTTCGCTCTCAACGAGTCGGCGAGTGTGATGTTCCAGTTCACCGAGTCGGCCGCCGGGCGTAAGGTCGGGAAGACGTGCGTGGCACAGACCAAGGGCAACGCGAAGAAGCGCCCCTGCACCCGCAGGGTCACCGCCGCCACGCTGAGGTTCTCCGCACGCATTGGAACGCGCAAGGTGAGCTTCGACGGCGTCATCGCCAAGGGCAAGAAGCTAAAGCCCGGCACCTACACGCTCGTGATCGTCGCGACGGCGTCAGGCAAGCACTCAACGCCGAAAACACTCCGCTTCACGATCACAAACTAATAGCTCTACGGTGAAGCGTACCGTCGGCGTACACGCCATGCCCCTCGGTATCGTGGCGGGGATGGCCGTCGAGGAGGAGCTCAACGAGGACGCGCTGAACTGGAATGCGCCCTCGCCGCGGCTGCGTGTGCTGCGGCACTACGAGGTGGCTGGGGCAACGCTGATTTCGCTGATTCTCGCCGTCGCCGTCACGGTCGCGCTCGGTGCCGGCGTCGTCGTCGCCGTGGTGGTCGTCGTTGCCTTGGTGCTCGCCGGATCGATCGCCGATCTCGTGGCCGGACGGCGGGTGCGGGCCTGGGGCTACGCCGAGCGGGCGGAGGACCTGCTTGTCAGGCGAGGTGTGATGTTCCGGCGGCTGTCGGTTATCCCCTACGGGCGGATGCAATACGTCGAGGTCACCGCGGGTCCCTTCGAGCGGGCCTTCGGGCTGGCAACTTTGCAGATGCACACGGCGGCGGCCGCGAGTGACGCGCGCATCCCCGGGTTACCGGCCGAGGAGGCGGGCCGTCTCCGCGACCAGCTGACCTCGCTGGGCGAGACTCACGCGATGGGGCTGTGAGCGGACCAGACGCTCCGTGGGCACCGGCCGGGCGCTCCTCGCCTGACCCGCAGGTAACGGCCGGGCTGGGGGGCGACTGGCAGCGGCTGCATCCGCTGTCTCCGCTGGTGAGGGCCGGACGGGGTGTGATCGCCCTCCTCGCAATTCTGATCATCCCGACGCTCAGCAGCCAGAAGGGATCAGTGGGCAACGATCTCGGCCACCTCGGGCTCCTCGTCGTGATCTTCGTGGTCGGGCTGATTTCCTGGTTGGTCACCAGGTGGCGGGTCGAGGACGGGGTGCTCAGGGTGGAGAGCGGCCTGATCCGGCGGACCTCCGAGCGCTTTCCGCTGAGCCAGATCCAGGCGATCGACACCGTCCGCCCCGGTCTGGCTCGAGTCTTCGGCCTGGCCGAGCTGCGGATCCGGTTGGCCGGCGGTAGTGGCAAGGCCGGCCGCTTGGCCTATCTCACCAACGCCGAGGCAGAGACGCTGAGGGCCCGTCTGCTGGCCCTCAGTCACGGTGTGGCCGAGACGACGCCGCCGGCGGCAGAGCGGACACTGCTGAGCGTCCCGCCCGGTCGGCTGCTTGCCTCGATGCTGCTCAGTGGGACCGGCCTGGTGCTCGAGCTGGTGATCGTGGCGCTGGTCGTACTCGCCATCGTCGCCCCCGGCATCGAGGCGGCCGCGCTCAGCGTCGGGGCCGTCGGCCTGTTCGGGTTCGTGTTCGGCTTGGCGCGCCGTTTCAACGGGAGCTATCGCCTCACCGTGGCCGACGCTTCCGACGGGCTGCACCTGCGTTCGGGCCTGGTGGAGACCTCGGCCGAGACGATCCCCCGCGGACGAATCCAGGCGATCCGGATGATCGAGCCCGTCGCCTGGCGGCTGTTCGGATGGTGCCGGTTGGAGGTGAACGTCGCCGGTCAGAAGTCCAAGGGTCGCCAGGACCGCGCTCAGAGGAAAGCCACTCGTGCCCTGCTCCCGGTGGGCAGCCGAGAACAGGCCGACCTACTGCTGGCCAGAGTGTTCCCCGGCGCGCCCGAGCAGCGACTCGCGCCCCCCGCCCGCGCCCGCTGGAAGTCCCCACTGCGCTTCCGCTACCTCTCCTGGGGAGCCAACGAGCGCTACGCGGTCACCACCAGTGGGCGACTCCGGCGGGTGACGGACTGGGTACCCCTGGCGAAGGTCCAGAGCATCCGCCAAGTCGAGGGCCCGATCCAGCGTCGCCTGCGGCTGTCCAGTATCCATCTCGACACCGCCGGGCAAAAGGTCCACGCCGTCCTGCGCGACCGGGATCGTGCAGAGGGGGTGAAGCTGCTGGCGCAACTGCCCGACCGATGTCGCCACGCCCGGCGGCTGGAGGAGGAGCGCAGAGGTGACCTGGGCAGGCTTATGTAGGCTTCACCCGGTGCAGGCAATCCTCAGATGTCGGCGGTTGCCGCACAAGCGCCGGGAGGCCAGATCTTACGGGCCCGGTGGCTCGACCTGCGGGTGGGGCTTGCGCCAGAGTTGTGTGGTGACCAACCAAGCGGTGGCGGCGACAAGCAGGACGCCGCAGAGGATCCACCCGAGGGCTGTCGTGCTTACGCCGACGTACTTCAGACCGGAGGCGAAGACCACGAAAGTGATGGCCGGTCTCACATACCGGTCGGGGACGCTCGAGGAGATCAGCGATCCGACGAGCACGGCGGGGACGCTCCCGATGATCAATGAGGCCGTGACTCCCAGCTCGATGTGACCGAACGCGAGTGCCCCGAGGGCGGCCGCGGCGGTCAGAGGCACCGCCTGTGTCAGGTCGGTCCCCACCAGCTGGTTGGCGCCGATCGTGGGGTAGAGGAAGAGCAACAGGACGATCATCAGCGATCCCGAGCCGACCGAGGTCATCCCGACGATGATCCCGCCGAAGACCCCGATCATGATCGTCGGCAGCGGTCGGGCGACCAGTTCGTGGACCGCGCCCGTGCGGTTCTCTCCCGCGTGCCTGTCCAGGAAGTAGCGCAGGACCATCGCAGCGGCCCCGAGCAGCAGCGCCGCGCCGAGCGCCATCTCGATGTTCTGCTGGGCGGCCTTCGCGTTCCCCATCAGGTGCAACAGATACGCACCCAGGAACGCGCTCGGGACCGAACCGATGACCATCCAGCGCACCAGGCCGCGGTTGACCGTGCCTTTCTTCAGGTGCACGGCGGCCCCGATCGGGCGCATCACCACCGCCGCGACGAGGTCACTCGAGATCGCCGCGGAGGGCGTCACACCGAAGAGCAGGATCAGCATCGGGGTCATCAGCGCGCCTCCGCCGGCGCCCGTCATACCGACGAGGAACCCCACGACGGCGCTTCCGAGGACGATGTATGGATCGATGTGCATTTCTCTCCGCGGGCGGGTGTCTCGTCTATTCCTGCTCGGTATCCAGTGCCTGTCTCATCCGCGCGGCGGACTCGAAGCGGGTCTCGACGGGCTCGCCGGGGACGAACCCATGCTTTCATAGTCGACGTAGTGTTGTACGAGTGGTTTGGGTGCGCGGGAGAGCAACGAGATCGGAGCAATGTGTCAGAAGATCAGGGTTGGCGACTGAAGGCTGAGATGGACGAGGTAGACACGCGCGGCGCGCTCGATCACTTCCTCGGACGCCTGCGCGGTCCGGATGTCGTCGAGGACGTCGGGGCGGCGGTGTCGCACGATGTCGTGATCACGCACGACGGCAAGCTGCTGTTCGCCTACGCCGAGACCGAGGCCGCGCTCACGGCGGCGCGGGCCGCGATCGAGGGCGTGTTGCGGAGCGACGGCGTCAAGGCGAGCATCTACGTCAGTCACTGGGATGAGGGGTACGACCAATGGCGCCAGACCGATCCGCCGCTCACCGCGGATGAGCAGCGGATCGATGAAACCGCCGAGCGCGACGCCGAGGCGCCCGAGACGCGAACGATGGTCGTGAGCGCCGGCAAGCTCGTTCGAGGAACGTTCGATCAGGCGATGCTCGAATGGGCCAAGAAGCTCGGCCTCGAGTACGAGATCATCGAGCATCCCCACCTGCTCACAACCCAAGTCGCTCTCACCGTGACCGGCCCCAAGCGGAAGGTCGACGAGTTCGCTCGAGGTCTGAAAGCCGAGGAAATGTCGACCTTCCGCGCCGAGCGTGGGGTGATGGTTAGCTCGCTGTAGGGCAGCGTCGGCGGAGAGGCTGCTCTACGGCTCGAGCTCACCGGCGTAGAGCGCGAAGATCGCGCCCTGCGGGTCCGAGACGACGGCGATCTTCGCGATCCCGATGTCGATCGGTCCGGCGTGCCTGGTGCCGCCGAGCTGCTCGACCTTGGCAATCCCATCGTCGATGTCGTCGGTCGCGAAGTACACGAGCCAATGCGGTGGCATGCCCGGAGGGTCCAGCTCGCGGATGCCGCCGTTGTTTGCGCCCCCGTTCTTGATCGTCAGATATGGCTGGGGGCTGCCCTCGAACGGCTCGACGCTCCAGCCCAGCAGTGACGAGTAGAACGCCTGCGAGCCATCGAGGTCCGGCGAGGCGAGCTCGTTCCAGCTGAGCGCGCCGGGTGCGTTCACGAGCGCCGCGCCGATGTGGCGATTGGCCTGCCAGAGCAGGAAGTGCGCGCCCTGCGGATCCTGGATCACCGCCATCCGGCCGGCCTCCATCACATCGAACGGCGGCGCATGCACCGTCGCGCCGAGCTCTTTCGCCCGGTCGGCGACCGCGTCGACGTTCTCCACCGATATGTAGGAGTTCCAGGTCGGCGGCACGCCCGCATCGCGCTGCTGCTGTTGCTGAGGCGAGATCGCTGCGACATCCTTACCGTCCACTCGCTGCATCGAGTAGTAGACGCCATCTCCGACCGGCATGTCCTCGGCCTCCCAGCCGAAGAGGCCGGCGTAGAAGGCCTTCGCCGCCTCCGGGTCGGTCGTCGTCAGATCGGTCCAGCTGAAAGTCCCCGGTGCGTACTGCGTGCGATCGCCCATCGCTGGAGCCTAGCGCGATCGATCTCGCCGCGCATGGCGTGGACTGGGAGGTGATCCATTTGCCTCAATTAAATGCAATGCTCATGCGGCGAGCGACGCTTCAGCCCTGATTGGTCGAGAGCCGAGTGACGCACGCTATTCTTTACTTATGGCGACAGATGTCAAGAAACTAAGAGGCGGCGGCCGCCGTGCGGCGGGCCGCTCCCGGGTGTCCGGCAAGCATCAGATCACGATCCCGATCGGTGCATTCAGTGAGGCTGGGTTGCGTGAGGGGGATGTCGTGCAAGTCAGGGCTGAGGGTCCTGGGCGTGTCTTGATTGCGCGTATGGACGATCTCGTAGATGAGTTTGCAGGTGCTCTGAGTACAGGCGGCGAGCTCGGCCGGGCCGTGCGCGGACTGCGTCAAGAGTGGGATTGATCCTGCTCGACTCAACGGTCATCGTCGGCTTCTTGGACGCCGACGATGCCCTGCATGAGGTTGCCGTCGGCAAGTTCAGGGAAATCGTCGGCAGTCATCCTCTGGTCGCGTCGGCCGTGAGTTACGGGGAGGTCATGACCGGTGTTGCGCTTGGACACCATCCGAAGAAGCATGTGGACAGGTTCTTCGACGTCTTGATCAAGGATCTCTTGCCGGTCGACAGGCCGGTCGCGGCACGTGCCGCGGAGCTGCGAGGTAAGCGCGTCTCCCTGAAAATGCCTGATGCGCTGATCCTCGCCACAGCGGACCTCCATCAGGAGATCGAGATGGTGCTTTGCGCCGACGACGCATGGCCAAAGGTCAAGGGACTCAGCTGCCGGGTGGAACTGCTGAAGCCTTGACCCGCCCCAAGGCGATGTTCACCAGCTAGCTCACGCCCCGTGAGAGCTTTGCCGATAAGGGCTCATGTCTATCGGGAGACCAACCCCCCGCGCCGGCGTTTTCGCTGAGAGGCGTTACCGGCAGGGGCTTGAGAGCTGGCGGCGGAAGTGGCGTGACGGCGCCGAGGGTGAGCGCAAGACGGAGAAGGCGCTGCGGCCGCTCGAGAAGGCGGGGTGGACGGTTGTACACGACGTCGAGGCACGCTACGGCAACTACGATCACATCGCCGTTGGGCCCGCGGGCGTCTATCTATTCGAGACCAAGAACCTCCAGGGCATCGTCGATATCCGTAGCGGAGCGCCGCACCTCACTCGCCGACACGATCCCGACGCGTGTGTGGTCTTCCAGAAGTATCGTCCGCGAGCGCTCGGCGCCGCGGCGGACATCAAGAAATGCATCCAGGAGCGCAGCGGTCACAGCACCTGGGTGCAGGCGGTCGTCGTCTTCTGGGCGGAGTTCCCCGAAGGGCTCGTGGAAGATGGCCTGTGCGTATACATCCACGGCTCGCGTCTGAAGGACTGGCTGGCCGAGCATCAGACGCGACTCGACGGGGGTCAGGTCGAGAACATCGCCGCCGTGATCGAGCGCCTCGACGACGAGCGCGCGGTGGATAACGGCGAGGCGAGGCTGATGCATCGCGCCGTCAGCGCCTGACCCTGACCGCCTCGTTGGAATGAGGGAGTCGGGGTGTGCGAGACGGGGCGTCTGGCGCGTCGCCTACCGGGCGGGGGGCCTGCGGGCGTGGATCCGTGCGTGGGTGTAGCGTTCTCGGCACACGCGCGGCCGCACGGCTGGAAGGTCCGCCGGGCGAGCGTCTCTATCGATCAAGGGGGGCAAATGTTTAGGCAATCGTCCAAGCGGCTGGTCGTTGCGCTCGTCGGCGCTGTGTTCATCGCCGGGTGCGGGAGCAGCAGCTCCACGACAAGCAGCCAGAGCAACTCGACGTCCGCGCCGAGCAGCGCGACGACGAGCTCGACTCCCGCGAGCACCGCGACGACGTCGACGTCCCCGACCATCCCATCGAGCGGCTCGGCGGGCGTGGCGGATGCCGTGGCGGAGTGCAAGTCGGTAATCCAACGCGAGCCGACGCTCTCGGCGAGTCTGAAAGCCAAGGTCGAAGGGATCTGCAACAAAGCCGCCAGCGGCAACCTCAACGGGGCACGCGCGGCCGCCAAGGAAGTGTGCGTCGAAATCATCAACGCCTCGCCGATCCCCTCGGCGGCGAAGGCCCAGGCGCTCGCCGCCTGCAAAGCCAGCTAGCGCCGCTTCCTTCTAGGGACCCCCCTGGTGCGGGGGGGTCCCTAGCCGGTCTGCTCTGCCCTGGGCGCAAAGCGGATCGCGGCGGGCGTAAGCGCTTAGGACCCGTGACGCGGGGGTTCACATCCCCCTGGCTCAGTCGGTGTCCTTGCCAAACGTCTACTCGGGGGGGTTGAAGTCATGCAGCGGGCGCCGGCCGTCGATTAATTGCCCGAGATGACAGTTGAACACTCGAGCTCCGGCATGGATGAGATCCGGGTTCCCTCGCCGCCCACCGCGCCGGTAGATGACCCTGGGGAGGACCTCCAGCGCCTCGGCGACGCGCTGATGACACGCGCTGTGGACGTGCTCGACCTGACCGTCGCGCGAACCTCGGGACAGGGCCACGATCTCGACGCCCTCGTGCAGGACAGCTTCGAACGGATCAGCACGAGCTCGACGATCGCGGTGGCCCGGTGGATGATGGGGGATGGGCTGGAGGAGGTCCGTGAGGCCGGCCAGGAAACCTGGCAGATATTCGGAGAGCTGGCGGCCCACCGCGTGGCGTCGCTGAACCAGGTGACCAGGCGCTGTCTGTGCTGGCGCGACTCGATGGCTGAGGTGCTGCGCGAGAGCGCCGCGCAACTCGAGGTCTCCTCCGAAGGGCTCTCCCAGGCCCTGAACATTCTGCAGCTGGGTCTCGAGTTCAGCCTCGTCCGGATGTGTGAATGCTTTGAGATCGAGCGTCAGCGAACCGATGAAGAGCTCAAGCGGCGCGAGGAGGAGCTCGCGTTCCTGGCGACACACGACGCGCTGACGGGGCTGCCGAACCGGACGTTGATCCTGGATCGGGTCGAGCAGATGCTCGCGCGCGCGCTTCGCAGCCAGACGCCGGTGGCGGCGCTGTTCGTCGATCTCGACAACTTCAAGAGCATCAACGACACGCTCGGTCACGGCGTCGGCGACGAACTCCTCCGCGCGGTCTCCTCGAGGCTAGACGGCGTGGTACGCGGCACCGACGCGCTGGGGCGCCTCGGCGGCGACGAGTTCGTCGTGATCTCCGAGGAGCTCTCCCCGGAGGGGGGCCCCGAGCTGGTCGCCGAGCGCCTGCTCGATGCGCTCAAGCAGCCGTTCAAGCTCGGAGCGGACAAGGAGACGCATCTGACCGTCACGGCGAGCATTGGGATCGCGGTGGGGGACCACACCTCAGCCGAGGAGCTCCTACGCAACTCCGACATCGCGATGTACCGCGCCAAGTGGGACGGGAAGAACCGCTACGTCGCGTTCGAGACCGGCATGCAGGACACCCTCCAGGACCGCATGGAGCTCGAGATGGACCTCCGCGATGCGCTCGAGCACGACGAGTTCTTCCTCGCCTATCAGCCCACGATCGACCTGAGCGACATGAGCCCCACCGGGGTGGAGGCGCTGATCCGCTGGAAGCACCCGGTGCGCGGCGTCGTCCAACCCGACGACTTCATCCCGCTGCTCGAGGAGACCGGGCTGATCGAAGAGGTCGGCAAGTGGGTTCTGGATGAGGCCTGCGCTCAGGGCGCCGCTTGGCGAGCCGCGGGGTATCCGATCGGGATGGCCGTCAACGTCTCCGGACGTCAGCTGGACACCGATCAGCTGATCGACGACATCGAGGGCGCGCTCTCCCGGAGCGGCCTGGACCCGGAGGCGCTCACGATCGAGATCACCGAGACGACCCTGATGCGCAACGTCGATGAAACCGCCCGCCGGCTCACCGCCGTCAAGCGGCTCGGCGTGCGGATCGCGATCGACGACTTCGGTACCGGCTACTCCTCGCTCGCCCATCTCCAACGGTTCCCCGTCGACGCCTTGAAGATCGACCAGTCGTTCATCTCCGGGCTGAGACACAGCCAGCAGGGCGAGACGCTGATCCACACGCTCGTGCAGCTCGGCAAGGCACTCTCGATCGAGACCTTCGCGGAGGGTATCGAGCAACAGCACGAGCTCTCTCTGCTCAGAGACCAGAATTGCGACAGCGGACAGGGCTTCCTCTTCGCCCGTCCCCTCGACGTGGCCGCCACCGAGGCGTTCCTCCGAGACTGGGCCGGCGACGTCGCGCCCGTCTTGGCGCAGACACCGCCCGCCGCCTAGCGTTTCCCGGGGGTGAGACGGTCCTCACCGGCGACCGCGGGCCGCGCCCGGAGAGTGGGTGTTACTCACCTGGCTGCCGTTTGGCGCCGATGCGATCCGCGAGCGCCACGAAGAGGTCCTCCATCATCGCCAGGTTGATCGTCTCGGGAGCCACCTGTTGCTCCAGGGTAATGCCGCAGCCGATCGCCATCATCGCCGTCACGATCTCGTTCGCCTCGTGCTCGCCGCAGTGGATCGCGTCTCGCGCGCAGATCTCCGCGATCAGGCGCGTGCTCGCCTCGCGCAGCAGCCGATCCTGTTCGCGAAAACGGCGGGCGACGTCGGGGTTGCGCGCGGCGTGGACGGCGAATTCCGCCATCAACAGACTCCAGCCGGGATCGGCGAGGTGGCGCTCGTAGAAGGTCCGCGCCGCGGTCCGAGCGGCATCCTGGAGCGTGCCGTCCTCGAGCAGGCGCTCGGCGATCAGCTGGACGCGCCGCTGCGCCTCGCGGTCGTGGAGCGCCAGGAAGAACTCCTCCTTGTTGGCGAAGCATCGTCGCGTTCTGGCTCGTGCTCCTCCTCCTCTCGGGAGCGCTCGCGTCGCAGCTGGGCGGCCGCGTCCAGAACGGCGGCTATATCGCCTCGGGGTCGCAGTCCCAGCGGGCGGTCGCGTTGGAGAAGCGCCTATTCGGTTCCTCCTCGACTCCGCAGGCCTATATCGCGGTGCTCGCGGACCGCGCCCCCTCGACGGCGATCGTCCATGACGCCCAACTCGCCGCCGAGGCGATTCGTGGCGCCGGCGGCGTCGAGGCGCTCGGCACGCCGGTCCCCTCGCCCGACGGCCGTGCGGCGCTGGTGGCAGTGACGCTCGCGGGGAGCATCGGCGCTGCCCAAACCTACGTTCCCGGCATCCAGGGGGCGCTCGCACGGCTTCATCTGCCCGCGGCGAGCGTCCAACTGGTCGGCCAGGCGGCGGTGTATGACCGCTACATGGTGCAGTCCAAGCGGAGCCTCCAGACCTCCTCGCTGATCTCCTTCCCGGTGACGCTCGTGATCCTGCTCGTGGCGTTCCTGTCTGTCACCGCCGCGCTGCTGCCTGTGGGCCTGGCCGCTGTCTGTGTGGGGTGCACGTTCGGGCTGCTCTACCTGATCAGTTATTTCGTGCAGTTGAGCGTGTTCGTGGAGGACACCGTCCTCGTCCTCGGACTCGGCTTGAGCATCGATTTCTCACTGTTCATGGTCACGCGGATGCGCGAGGCGCTGGCGCGCAATCCCACCGAGATCGATGCGGCGATCACCGAAGCCCTCCAGACGACGGGTCGCGCGATCACGATCTCGGGTCTGACGATCTCCGCCGCGCTGGCGGGTCTGTATGTCACCGGCTTGGGCGTCTTCGCCTCACTTGCCACCGGTGCGATCGGAGCCACCCTGATCGCGGTCTCGGCTGCGCTCACGCTCACACCGGCAGTCCTCGCGCTGCTGGGCGATCGTCTGGAGCGCTTCTCGATCCGCGTGGCCGTAGACGCGGCGCGGAGCGGGAGCTTCTGGCGCAGGCTGGCCGACTTCGTGGTGCGCCGCAGGGTCGCGGTGGTGCTCACGATCGTTCCGCTGATGGTGCTCGTCTCGATTCCGCTGAGCTCGATGCAGATCGCCCTCAAGAGCTTCTCCGTGCTCCCCGGCTCCGACCCCGTGCGCTCGGCTTCCGAGCGGGTCGCGGACTCCTTTGGACCCGGCGCCGGCACTCCCGCGATCGTTCTCGCCCGCACCTCCCCGACGCGGCTGCGGATGGTGCTCGCCTCTGAGCCGGGGG
>Ga0209483_1000939_pt1 | contig 23481 bp, 25 predicted proteins | sample NGEPerA_FD_184508 | JGI IMG/M metagenome (GOLD analysis project Ga0209483, IMG submission 184508) | Arctic peat soil microbial communities from the Barrow Environmental Observatory site, Barrow, Alaska, USA - NGEE PermafrostL2-A... | ecosystem: Environmental > Terrestrial > Soil > Wetlands >... | reverse complement strand
TCCATGGCTCACGCTTCTCCTTCTGATGCTTGAGGCCGCGAATGCGGACCTCGTTCCACCATCAGCCTGAAGCGCAGCACCCAAAATCTCCAGCGATCGAAACGCCGGCCGGCCGATTACCCCATCTGTGTCGAGCAAAGTGATACCGAGATCGAGTGCGTGCAGCAGGACTGCGATCGCGTCCTTTTCCGCGATTGTGCCAAACAAGCCGGTAAGCTCGTAGCAGCCAAAACCTACCTTCGAAACCGGCGGTCCGTTTGCACCGAGCTTTCGTGTTTGCACGCTGATTCGCCCCTTGCCGCAGTGAATTCTGTATCGAGCAGTAACCCGCCACGCTTGCCGCATTGACCAACTGGCCCGCAATCGTTTGACGTCAATCGTCGGCGCCGCCAGAAGACCCAAGCCCACCGTCCTATTCAGCTGCGACGCGTCTGTTCGCATGTTCGTTCCCGAACATCAATTTTCCATTGATGAATGGATGGTCTCAATATCGAACGGGTCCTGGCCGATAGCTGCGGATTTGAGAAGTTTTACCGCACTTAAGACATTCGACGTTGTGTCACCATACAACCACGGCATCGTAACGATGGAACCTCGACCAATTCGCTTGTCATTTGTTTTGAACTCAACAATGACGTGCTCACATGCACTGACAGAGCCGCTTGCGAAGGCAAACACGCTTTGCACGGGGACCGACACGACGCACGAGCTTAACGTTGGAGATCCGAGACAAGGGGGCTTACCTGCTGCAAGCGGTTCTAGCTTGGTCTTATTTGGATTCGGCTTTGATCGTGATCAGGTTGCCAACCGAATTCCAGCGCCCATTAACCAGCTGCATCAGTTGACCCGAGCGAATCGGTTCTTGGTTGACACCACCGGTTTGAATGTGGATTCCAGGAAGCAAGCCCATGACTTCCGTCGGAGGAATGTTTCTGACTTGCTTCATCACCGACTCGCGGGTCGGATTCGCGCGCTTGAGCACCGCTTCCAAAGTGGCCGCCTGCGCAACTCCCTGGAGCACGAAAGTGTCATCGGGGTTGGTCGGATTTGGCCCGTATTGACGAATGATTTTCTTGTAAAGCTCGATTTCCGAATCGTTCGCCCAACGGGGATCGGACGGGTCCTTCAGAAACGCCAGCGTATAGCTGCCTTCGGCATTCTCGATACCCGCCGGCTGAAGCACGGCCGCGATCGAGCTGCCCTGGCTCCAGATGATGCGCAAAGGCTTCCAGCCAATTTCGCCGGATTTCCGAACGGCCTGAGCGGCAGATCTCCCGGTGCTGACATTGACGAAAACGTCTGCATCCGAGTGCGACAGCTCGACCACATCTGCCTCGACGCTCGCCGCTGTCACATCGAACGTCCTTTTGGCAACGACTTTTATGTCCGTACCTTTTAGTGCGGCTTCGAATGCGTTCACGAATTCCCGGCCTGCGTCCGAGCTAACGGCTAGAATTGCCACGCGCGCGTGCGGATGTTCTCGACGGAGGACGTCAACATAAATCTCCGCCTCCGTGTTATAGGTCAGATACCAACCGATCGACCACGGATACTTGGCGTAGTCGCTGCCAAACGTCGCCACTGGCGCGAATACGAAAAGTTGTGGGACCTTATTTTCATTCAGGAACGGGCGGATTGCCAAGTTAAGAGGCGTTCCGCCATTTGAGAAATTGAGGAATATATTATCTTGCAGAACGAGCCGCTGAACATTGCCCATCGCTCGCGCCGTTTGGTATCCGTCGTCATATGTCTTGAACTCGATTTTCCTCTTCTTCCCGTCAGCCATCTGCACGCCGCCCTGGGAATTAATGTACTTGAAGTAGGCTTCCGAGCCGTGAGCGACGGCCGAGACAAATGACGCAGGGCCTGAGAGGGGATAGGTTCCGCCGATAACGATCTGGGTGTCCGAAATCCCAGGATCTGCGTGTGCGCTCCCCATGAGAATGAGCGTAGACGCAAAAACAAGAGACGCGAGCTTCTGTACCATTATATTCCTCCCTACTGTGCTTGTTATGGATAAAGTCGCACCGGTACCGGAATGGCTAGATCGCTACCGCTGCGCTTCTTGCTTCTTCGCTGGAAAATATCAGTCAACGTTCCAACGATTCCCTGTGGCATCCACACCATGAAGATCACGATCGTCATGCCGTAGATCAGGCCGACAAGCGCCTGATTAAAATCGTTCGCAAGGGTGGGCAGATACACGGAAATGACGCCACCGACGACCGCCCCAAAGACCGTCGATGCGCCCCCTAGAACCGAAGCGGCAATCATCATTACGGAAAAATCAAGGGAAAAGGCGCTTGGCTCTACGATGCCTACATTGAAACACAACAGTGCGCCGGTCACCGCGGAGAGCGCGGAGCTCACCGCGAACGCTAGTCCTTTGTAATTGGCGAGGTTGACACCTTCGATTGATGCAACAATCTCGTTGTCTCTGATCGCAATGAGCGCCCGACCAACGTGGCCATTCAGCAGGTTCCGAACAAGCACGAAAACGACCAGCGCGACGGCCAGGGCCACGAAAAACCGCCACTGGTAGCCTTCCAGCCATGCTACCGGTGACTCAGGTCGCGGAACCAAAATGCCGGATGCCCCATGAGTAATGGGGTCAGCACGTTTGAGGACCGGAACCACAGCAACGCTAAGCGCCAGAGTTGCTGTGGCAAGATAAAGGCCCTTGAGGCGGAGCGCGGGAAGGCTAAACCCCCACCCAAGAAAGAATCCCGCCAAGCTGGCAATAGGAATAGTCGTATACCAAGGCCAGCCATAATCAGCGACGAGGATAGCCGCGATATATGAGCCAACTGCGACGAATGCGTTGGTGGCCAAGCTAAGCTGTCCGGTAAATCCCGTTAAAATGTTTGTTCCTAATATTACAATTGCGAATATTACCACCATGGTAAGTTGATAAATTTGATACTCACTCAATACAAAAACGAGCCCGACAATTGCGAGTAGACCAAATACGGCAATCGTAGCTCCGACTAATCTGTTGGTCATGCCAAGACTCCAGAGTTTACACGCGCAACGCATCTTCGACCGCAAACAGGCCCGCGGGACGTATGAGCAACACAAATACAATAAGAGTTAGCGGAACCAAGATCCGGAGATCGGCGCCGATCCAGCTGATGTATGTGCCAGAGAGTATCTCAATCACACCGACGCAAATGCAGCCAATGGCAGCGCCAAGCGGATTGCCAATGCCTCCGAGCACTATCCCAGCGAAGGCGGAAATGATGATCGAAATCATCATCGTTGGATCAAGAAATACGCGTGGGGCAACCAGCACTCCTGACACCGTTCCTAGACCGGCGGCTAAAGCCCAACCCGCCATGTACATTCGATTTATGTCTATTCCCACCAGTAAACTTGATTCGGGATTCTCCGCCGCTGCGCGGATGGCCAAGCCAATGCGCGTGCCTTTAAGGATAACAAAAAGAATCGCGCACTCGGCGATCAAGACAAAGATGGACAGAGCCACGGACGATGAAAAGGGAACACTTCCTACGCGGAAGAGCGTCCTCGCTGTAATGCTCGGAAATGGTCTTGTTAAAAAGCCCCACGTAAATCCGGCCAAATTGTTAAATGCCAGGTACAAACCGAAGGTGACGATAACGACCGTGAGATGCTCTGCCCGCTGAACGGGCTTTATAACAACGCGCCACACGAGCGCACCGGCAACCATCGAGCCAACTAAGACGACCAAAATAGCGATCCACAAAGACAAGCCCCAGGTAATGAGCTGCCAAACGGCGTAAGTTGAAAGCAGCGCCATTTCGCCTTGCGCGAAATTCGCCACACCCGTCATTCTGTAGATGAGGCTAAGTGCCAGCCCGAGCGACGCGTATATTGAGCCGACAGCGAGGCCCTCTAAGAGCTGTTGAGCAAAAAACTGCATTTAATATCCCAGGTAGGCGCGCTTCAACTGATCGCTGATAGCCGCATTTTCTTCGACGTTGCGTATACGACCGTTTTCAATGAAGAACGATTTGGTAGCTATGCTCAACGCAAGTTGCGCATTCTGCTCGACGAGCAAGAGCGAGAGCCCGGTAGTGGCATTAAGTTTGGCAAGCAGTTGGAACAGATCGGCTGTAATTTTCGGCGCGAGGCCCAACGACGGCTCGTCAATCAGCAGAAGCCGCGGATTGGACATTAGACCTCTTGCTATCGCGAGCATCTGCTGCTCGCCGCCGCTCATTGTGCCGGCTCGCTGATTGAATCGGCTACCCAAGACCGGAAAGATCGACAACCATTTTTCAATATCGCGGGCGATATCCGCAGTGTCAGGTCGACTAATGGCACCAAGTTTCAAGTTTTCGGCGACGGTGAGGTTTGCAAAAGTACCGCGCCCTTGAGGAACGTGAGCGAGGCCGGCGCGCGCGCGCGCATGTGTCGAGTGACCCGAAATATCGATCCCAGATAGTTCGACTTGCCCCGTGCTCACGATCATCCCAGAAAGCGCTCTCATGAGAGTTGTTTTTCCGGCGCCATTCGCTCCAAGAACGACCGCAATTTCTCCGGGGTTGACGGCTAGATTGACGTCGCTAATAACGGGCGCGTAGCCGTAACCTGCAGATAAGTTGCTCACAGCCAGGATGGTCACGCGGTACGCCCCAAATATGCTTCCGCCACACGCACGTCGGTTCGAATTTCCTCCGGCGTGCCTTCGGCGAGTTTTCGGCCAGCCTCCAACACGATGACACTGTCCGACAGCTTGAAAACCATGCCCATGTGATGTTCGACTAGCATCACTGTCAGTTTCTTGGCGGTTTGAATCTTCTTAATCACTGCTACAAGACTGTCTACTTCATGATGGGACAAGCCATTCGCCGGTTCGTCGAGCATCAGCAGCTGTGGATGAGCCATGAGCGCGCGAGCGAGTTCGACGCGCTTCTGAGTGCCAAACGGCAAGTCAGCGGGCATAGCGTGCGCATGACCGGCAATGTCCAGAAGCGCCAGCATCTCCATTGCCTCCTGGTGCAGGCTCAGTTCTTCGGAACTCGACTGGCCGAGAAACGCCGACTTGGCCGGTGTCGTCAAAATTCGAGCATGTCCACCAAGCAAAACGTTTTGCAGCACGGACATGCTTCGACAGAGCGCCACGTTTTGGAACGTCCGCGCTATACCGATGGAGACTATCTCGTGGCGTCGCGCCGCAAGAAGATTGCGGCCGTAAAATTCAAGAGTGCCGTGCCCTGGCGTGTACAGGCGGCTTACAACGTTAAAGAACGTTGTTTTGCCTGCGCCATTCGGTCCGATGAGTCCACATATCGCGCCGTGCGAGACTTCCAACGACACACCGTCCAACGCGGTGATCCCGCCAAACTTGAGCGTAATATCCGCAGCTCGTAGACAGCAGCTTGTGCGAGGGCACTCTTCGGCCGGCATAGCCATCCCCGTTCCATCCCTTTTTTGTTATTGTGGTACAGACTTGATAGTGCATCACCAATTGTCAAGGTTTAAAGACGGCAAGCGATGATCTGTTCCGAGCGCATTTCGTTTTCAAGAGAGGTGTGTTCGACGAGCCGTTAGGCTTTCTCTTTTTTACGCGGCAGCCGCGATGTGTGTCCCGTGGTAGGCAGCTTTGACGATTTGCATAAGCTTCTCGACGTCGAGCGGTTTTGGATTGTTTTCGATCAGGCGTTGTGCGGCAAAGGATTGTTCAGCAGTCCACTCTAGTTTGTCGGCAGGCAATCCAAGTTCTGCAAGAGTTACGGGTAGCTGTACCTCGCGGAACAGCGATGCAACTTTGTTGACTGCCGCAAGCGACAACGCTTCGTCCGATAGATGCGATCGCGATATCCCCATCGCGATAGCAATTTCGGAGAATTCGTTGACGCAAACTGAACGATTAAATTCCATTACATACGGCATTAGCAGAGCAACGCCAGCACCATGCGGGGTATGAGTGAGTGCTCCGACCGGATATTGGATTGCGTGTGCAGCGGCCGTGCCGGCCGTTCCGAATGCAATACCAGCAGAAAGTGCACCGAACATCAAATCTTGGCGTGCGGCTTCGTCATTTCCATCAGTGACTGCCTGTAGAAGGCTTCGTGAAATACACTCAATGGCGAGTAGGGCATGATGATCGGACAGCGTGTTCTTTCCAATAAACACGTGCTCATGAAATAATTGAGGCGTAGTCGGACGACGAATGGCGGTATAGGATTCGATGGCATGAGTGAGCGCATCCGCGCCGCAAATAGCGGTCAAATGAGGCGGACAGCTGTATGTCAATTCTGGATCACAGATCGCCGTGTGAGAAATGATATAAGGACTGGCAATACCAACTTTCATGGTTAGCTCGGGATCTCCGAGTACTGCCACCGGTGTAACCTCTGATCCCGTGCCTGATGTTGTCGGAATTGAGATTAGAGGAACCACAGGACCGGGAACTTTAAATTCGCCATAATAATCTCGAATGTTCCCGCCGTGCGTCACCAAAACGGCGGCAGCCTTGGCTAGGTCAATGCAGGATCCACCGCCAATTCCGATAATAATATCTGGGCCAAAGCTCTTTGCTGACTCAATACAATCGTCAAGGCAGGTCAATGGAAGTTCGGCAATAGTTTGATCATAAATATGTACCGAAATTCCATTGTGCTTTAAGTCATCTATCATTGCAGCGAAGTCGCGCTCGGAGCTAAGACGTGTGTCCGTACAGATAAGAGCTCGTGATCCCAACGATCTTGCTGCGAGACCAAGCGAGCGGCGTTGGCCTTTGCCAAAAATGATGTTGCGGGGTGTTCGAAGAGCGCCAAACCCGTTCATATTGCCATTGCCTCGGAAGGGAATTTCAACTCTTGTCTCCCGCGAGTTGCAGCAAATTCGTCCAGATGTCGTCCGCAACGGAAATACCATCAAGCATTCGCTTTTGGCGGATCGCTAACGAACGGTCGCCAGGAATAGCAACGCGGTCGAAGCCGAGCGCCGGCATGTCGGTTCGAATGGTATCGAGATAGGAGCCCACCGCATCTGCCATCGTGCTTGATGCCGCACTGTCGATGACAATGAATAGGTCGCCCTTGTTGCAGGTCTGAGTGGAGTCGAGTGTGCCCCGGACATCGCGGCCGAGTGCGGATGCGGTGAGGCTCGCGACCATAACTTCAAAAGCCAGACCTAGCGCGTATCCCTTGGCCTCGCCGAACGGCGCAATTGCGCCATCGCGTGCCGCAACTGCATCGGTCGTCGGATTGCCTTCGGTGTCCTTGGCCCAATGCGGCGGAATCGGTTTGTTGCGGAGTGCGTGATCGTAAATCTGTCCCATCGATACGAGGCTCGTGGCCATGTCGATTACGAACGGGCGGGGGCGGCCCGGGACGCCTATCGCAATTGGATTAGTTCCCAGCACGGGACGTCTGCCGCCCCACGCATGGACCAAAGCTTCGCTGGTCGACAATGCAATGATTGTCATGCCGCGTGCTGCGATTCGCTCGGCATACCAAGCCATCATTCCGAGATGATTGTTGTTGGCGATGGCAGCGATCGATATGCCGGTCGTACGTGCGCGCTCACAGATGACGTCAAGCGCGGCGCATGCTACTACTGGTCCAAGTCCCTGTTGGCCGTCGACTTCCAGGAACGCGGTTCCTTGCCAATTGTGCTTGCCGGTTGTTCTGGGGTCCGTAACGCCATTGCGAATACGTTCAACAATACGTGCCAGGCGCAAGAGCCCGTGCGACGGGCGGCTGCGTAGCTCCGCTTCAAGTAGAAGATCTACTTGGAGTTCTGAATGCGGCTCCGGAACGCCTGCGTTAGCCAGCACTTTTTTTGATACTTGTCGTACACGTTCTACCGGTACCACGTAGAATCAAATCCTATATGATATTTGATTTGCAAATTACCGTTTATGCTATTATGAACAGGAAGGTCAAGAGAGAATTGTGATGACAATCAAACCCCTCAGCCGTGAATCGGGGCCGAGTGTCAGTGGCCCGGAGCGCGGCGTGGCTCGCCCCGGCGCTCTCGTGGATGAGGTTTATGAAGCCATTCTTGACCGCATCATGAGTCTTAGAATTCAACCCGGATCTAAAATCACGGTGGACAATCTCGCGCGTGAGATGGGGGTGTCGCAGACCCCGATCCGCGAAGCTCTCAGCCGCCTGGAAGTAGAGGGGCTTGTTCTAAAGACGCACCTCATAGGCTATAGTGCCGCTTCACAGCTCAACCGCAAGCAAGTCGAACAGTTGTTCGAACTGCGGCTTCTGCTTGAGCCCGCAGCCGCCGCGTGGGCGGCCTCGCAGATCAACGGCAAGCAGGGTCATGAGCTCAACGTGCTGCAAGCCGATATGGTCAGGCTGCGGGACGATCAAGTCTCGTCCTATGCACAGTTTGCGCGCAAAGACGCGGAGTTTCATGCGCTCATCGCGGCCGTAAGCGGTAATGCACTGCTTGCAGATGCGCTAATGCGGCTTCATACCCATGTCCATATTTTCCGGCTTGTCTTTCACACGCGCGTGACATCCGAAGCGCTCGTCGAGCATGCCGATATCTTAGCCGCAATAGTTGCTCGCGACGCGGAGGCGAGTGAGCGCACGATGCGCGCCCACGTTCTCGCCTCGCGAGACCGATTTCTCACGCTTGTTGGTTCGCTGGAATAGCCTGACGATGTGAGCGCCGTCCAAGATTGGATCTTGATAGCGTCCTGGAGAAGCGTGCTCGAATGTAATGTATGGAGGAAACAATAAGTGAGTTACATAATTGACGTCGACGGCGGCGGAACCTTTACAGATGCTATGGCGATTGACGTACAGGGTCGGGTGATTACCGGAAAGGCGCCCACCACCGCGCACCGTCTTCGGGATGGATTGCTCGAGAGTGTTAAGGACGCTGCGAGCCGTCTAGATCTGGCCTTAGAGCAGTTGCTAACGCAGACCAGTGTATTCCGCTTCAGAATTCGCAACGATGCCCATAGAGGCGGAATGCTTTAGCGCAAACTTTCAGGGAGAAGATCATGTTCCGTATTCCGAACGGGGTAATGCAAAGTCCCCTTACTCCTATGACTAAGGATGGGGAGGTGGACTATGACACCTTCGAACGGTTGCTGGATTTTCATATTTTACACGGCGCGACGGCGATTTGCTATCCATTGCATGTTGCCGAGTCGCTCAATCTCACAATTGCCGAGCGTAAGACTGCCGTCGAAATTGCAAAGCGGCTTGTTGCCGGGCGCGTACCGCTGCTGGTGAACGTGAGCGTGTCTGGCACCGATCAAGCAATCGATCTCGCTCGTCACGCCGAGCACGTCGGCGCTGAAGGAATTATCGTGCTCGCTCCTTATTACTGGCCCCTCGATCAGAAGGACCTGCTCGAGCACTTTGTCGCGGTGGGCTCCTCGGTGAGGATTGCCATGATGGCTTATAATTCTCCAAAACTGCAGGGAGCCAACCTGACGCCCGAGTTGCTGGCGCGCATGATTGAGCGCCTGCCGAACTTCGTGGGACTCAAAGAAGCCAGCCATGACTGGGAGTACTTCATCGAGGCCCAGCGCACGACCAGCGAACTGAGACCGGACTTCGGGATGATGGTTGGGGTGGAATATGTGCTGCCCTCAATGGTGTTCGGCGGGAAAGGCTCATTGTCTGCGTTCGGCGGGGTGGCACCACGTTTGGTAGGCGAACTCTACGCTGCCTGCGCGCGCAAAGCTTACGATGAAGCATATGAGCTCCAAAAGCGCGCATCGCAGCTTTGGACATTGTTCAAGGTCCAATATCCTGCGCGCATCAAATCGGCGATGAGGATCATGGGGCGTCCGGTCGGCAATACAAGATTGCCGATCCAACCGCTCGATGCCGAAGCAGAACGCTCGCTCGAGAAGCGTCTAGCGGCGCTTGGAATTATGGAAAGCGAGATTCACGGTTGGAACATCGTGCCGGAAAGATCGGTTGTCCGAGGAAAAGCATCGCGTTGAGTATGATCGAGTTGTCCATCGCGCTCGCGCATTCTGAAGCGCGGGCGAGCCGACAGGCAAATATCGGAGACAAAAACAGGGAGGTCGAGAAGTGATGTTTCCTCAGGAAGAATATGAAAGCCGAATTAACAAGGTTCGCCTCGGAATGTCCGAGCTGGGCTTGAGTGCGTTGGTGGTAATGGACAACGAGCACCACAGGAGAGGTGGAAGCGTCCGCTATCTGAGCAATTTTGTTAGCTTAATGTCACCCGATAACTGTGCAGTCGTGATCACTCCTGCCGACGTTATTCTTTGTGCAAACCCTGGGTTTCTTGATAGCGCGTTCAGATTAGCCAAGCACGTCTCTGCGGTCAGCGATCTCATTGGAACCAGAAGCGGTCTGTGGGGCCATGCATTGGCTGGAGACATCAAAGCGGCGCTGAGTAAAGCCAAAGTGACCAAGGGCAAGCTTGGTGTTGATGGCTTCAATCTAATGCCAGAGCCCGAGGCCAAAGCTATTAGGGCAGCTTTATCTGGCTACGAGCTGGTGGAGAATACAGGCATTGTCGACAAGGTACGAATGGTCAAGAGCCCGGCGGAGATTCGAGTTATTCGTGAGGCAGCCAAAATCACAGATGTAGTTGCCGAAGGCTTTGAGAATGCCGTCAAGGCGGGTCAGAGCGTGGCTACCTCTTTGAGTGGACTACAGCACGACGCGATTTCCCGCGGAGCCGAATTGGTAGATGTCTCGGTGAGTCCGTCGCAGACCGACTTTATCTGGGGTAATCCTGCCGGTCATTCTCAAAATTCGTTGGGAGAAGTTTACAAAGAAGGCGATATGGTCTCCTACGAAATGAGCGTCAGGATTCATGGCTATTTCGCACAAGTGGCTCGCGGCTTTGTCGTTGGCAAAGCGTCCGCAAAGCAAAAGAAAGTCTATGATGCAGTTATAGAGACCTACAACAAGTTGGTTTCTGCGCTCAAGCCTGGAGCTAAGGCTTCTGAAATGTTCGCCGCCGGAAGCGAATCGCTAAGAGGGGCGGGATTTGAGCAAATCTCAATGAGAAGCGGGCATGGGGTGGGAATTACAATTGCTGAAGGATTTGATCTTTTCACGGGTGATAACACTGAGATACAGCCTGGTTTTATCGTCATGATCCATCCGTGTTGTCCTATCGATAATGGATATACCGCCTTGGGTCACAGCTTTTTGGTGACGGGCACCGGGTGCGAGCAGCTGACGAAAGCAAAGTTTCGCTTGGAAGTGTGAGTTCCTGCGCAAGGTCGGGCCGCGAACGTAAGCCAAGACCGACCAGCGGGAGCGCCGACCAATCCATAGTTTCAAACATGAATGTAAAGCCACAAATGGCGACGACTACCGCGTGCCTCTTATTGAATGCGGCCGCGTCTAGAAACGACCCAAGGCTGGGGCGACCGCCACCACTAGTTGCGGACCTGTCAATGACCACTCCTATCTTGGTCTTCATAGCTGAGGGCACCTACCAACCGCGCGACTCCTGCTCCAGCACTCCCAGCTTTCGCAGTTCTTCTAGCAGACATTTCTTTCCGTCTTCCGATAGCGGACGGATTGGCAAATGCGTAGGGCCAACCGGCCGACCCATTATCTCCATTGCGTCCTTGATAGGTGCTGGGTACTCTGCTTTGAAGATTTGCCGCAGGTGGGAAGCTTTGTCCTGTAGCTCCTGGGCTCGTTCAGCCTGTCCTTTTGTACAGGCGTCATACAAGTCCCCGCACAAGCTTCGCGTTTCAATTCTTAGCCGGCCCCATCGATCATTGGCACAATTCGATAGTTTTGCGGCAGATTTACCGGGCGCCGCGCGAGTCATCATCGAGAGCTGGCGCCGACATTACAATGCCGTCCGTCCGCATGCCTCTCTCGATTACAAACCGCCGGCACCGGAGGTGTTCCTGCCAGCATTCGCCGCGTGGCCGGCTTCGCTCCGTGGAGCGGCTCCGCCGGCCACGCAAGCAAAGCCGCCGACGCTAAACTAACATCCACTGCGAGGAGACAGCGCCATGACCGAAAATCATGTTTATCAACGCCAAAATAGCAGTCGGTTCATTCTAGATTTGGAGCCATTGGCAAAGCAAATTGCCGATTGGATGCCGACAAGACAGATAAAGGGTGAGCCTTTGGGGGTGATCTCACAAGTTGACAACAAAGAAGACAACATCATGTACCCCTACGAAACAGGCATGAGTGTTTTCGGACCGGTTAGTCAGATCTACATAAAATACATACTTGATATGCTGGACTTTGACGACAAGACAAAGGATTTGTGGGCCGACGCAATAAATCGTTTTCAGGATCCGAAGACAGGTTTGTATTGTGACAATGATACAGACATGTATATCGCCACTGCAGATGCTGTTGGGGCGTTAGAATTGATTGAACGCAAACCAAAATATCCACTATCTGCTCTTCACGAGACAAGGGCAAAAATCGAAGATTGGTTAGAGTCAAGAATCTGGGTGGCTCCCTTCAAGCCTATGCATGCCGGAGTTGATGCTGGCGCCCTAGTATCAGCTCTTATGCTTGAAGGGCACACACCCATGAGCTGGTTCCATCGGGTTGTTGAATGGTTTGATAAAGAGCAAGACCCATACACCGGACTTTGGCGGAAAGGCCTTATCGACGCCAAGTATTTGAGTAAGTATCACCGGTTAGGTTTTCACATATTGGCTTTCATATATGAACCCCTGAAGCAGCCAGTCCGTTATGCCAGCAATATTATTGATAGCGTGCTTCGCGTGCGTACGAACGGAGAATTCTATGATGCCTGGGAGGATGGAGTAGCCGCCCAGAGACCCGGAGTAATAAAAGGCTGGATCTGTTACGACGGGTTATATTGTCTATCCCGAGCTTCTAGAGTAGCTCAGGATCGACGCTCGGACGCTATAGAGGCAGCTGAGAAGTTGGCAGATTTAGTGCTACCAAAGTTTGCTGACCCGTCTCAATTTTCCAAAAATCTTTTCGACACCTTTTATGCGCTTGGGTGTGTAAATGTATTACCTATGCTCCAGGAATTAGTTCCTCATCGCCTGAAAGGGCGACGACTGAAGAACATTTTAGATCGTACAGGAGTTTTTATGTAACAAGCTTCCTAGTGTCCTGAGCCGTTAATTTGTCTCTCCGATTTTGGTAACGGTGCTGCTCGCATTTTTCTTTTGCGAACCGATGAGTCGGCGGCGTTGGACCGCCATTTCAATTGGATTAATGGGAATGTTATTCATAGTGAAGCCCAATACGTGAACCCACCATGAACCAGCCTCCGCTGCGCACTCCAGATTGAAGCCTTGATGATTAAAAAACGGAGTCTTGGTGCAAGCGGCCTCTCGTGTCTTGCGATCGGTCTCGGTTGCGCGCCGCTTTCTGGTGTTTACGGCACCACCGATGACGAAGACGCGATCAGGGTGGTTCGCCACGCCTTGGACCGTGGGATCGATTACTTTGACACGGCCTTTATGTATGGACACGGGCATAACGAAGCTTTGCTCGGTAGGGCCTTTGCTGATGGCCGCCGCAACGGCGCGATTATTGCCACGAAATTCGGTCAGTACTTTCCGCCAAAAGGTGTGCAACGGCCCGATGGTTTACCGGACTATGCGCCGTTGACGGATTGCCGCCCCGAAACCGTCATCCGTTCTGCCGAGGTAAGCTTGCAGAGGCTCAAGATTTCGGAGATCGACCTCTACTACGCGCATAGGGTCGACCCGAAAGTTCCCATTGAGGACACCGTTGGCGCAATGAAACGCCTCGTGGAGCAGGGGAAAGTACGCGCCCTCGGGCTTTCTGAAGCTAGTCCTGCCAGCATTCGCAGTGCGCACGCGGTGCACCCGATAGCGGCGGTACAGATGGAATTATCCTTATTGTATCACGCTGATGCAATCGAGGTTCGAAAAACGACAAGTGAACTGGGCATTTCACTTGTCGCATACTCGCCTCTCGCTCGCGGTCTGCTGACCGGCACCGTAAACGTAACCGACGAGATCAAGGATGCGCGAGGTCGGCTTCCCGCTTTTAGCAAGGAAAATATTGCGAAAAATCTCAGTTACGTGGAGCGAGTAGTGCAAATCGCGCGGGAAAATGACTGTAGCCCAGCACAGCTCGCTCTGGCGTGGGTACTTGCGCAAGGTGATGACGTGATTGCTATTCCGGGGACCAGAAATATGGCCCGAATCGATGAGAACCTCGGTGCTCTCGATGTGCGACTCAACTCTTTAGAGGTTGCTCAGCTCACAGCGGTGGTGCCATCGTCGGGAGCTGCCGGCGAGCGTTATCCCCCTTACCAGATGGCGGACCTCAAGCATTAATCGTGCCACTTGATGGTAGTGTCCTAATTTGATTTTTTCGCTGCCTTTTCGGCTGCCGCGCGCTCCCGTCGTTCTGTCAACGGCGCTGAACCGGCGAAATGCGGGCCGCTCAATGTCGTTGATTACAAAGGGTAACCGGCGCCACCCGAAGGGATTCGAGCACCTGACCCCCAGATTCGAAGTCTGGTGCCCTATGGTGCTTTCAACGGTCCAGGTAGTGCTCGTTCAGCTTTGCTTTGCAGCTGAGCCTCCTGCCGTCGAAGGAAAACCACCGCAGCGACGACTAGAATCGCGGCAGCCAGTCCCGATCCAAGCCCTGCATATCGAGTACCGAGGTGCAACTTCCCTCCTAAATAATAACCGCCAGAGCCGAAAAGTATCGCCCAAACAATTCCGCCTGCAATGTTAAAAAAAAGAAACGACAGCCAATTCATTCGATTTGCTCCAGCAAGGAGCGCGGCAAACACGCGCACCACGGCGAAAAAGCGACCAAAAAAAACGATCTTGCCGCCATGGTTCAGGAATAGGTACTGACCAAGTTTGATACGACCATGAGTTATATTGAGACGAGGACCATATCGGAGCAAAAGTCGGTAGCCCCCTTCGCGTCCAATCCAGTATCCAATCGTGTTGCCCAAAATTGCGCCGAGCGCGGCAGCGCCAATCACAAGCCAAATGTTCAGCGCGTGAGTTCTTGCAGCGTAGATCGCTGCGGCAATCAGGATTGATTCACCAGGAAGCGGTAATCCCAAGCATTCGAAAGCAATGATCAACGCCACCGCCCAATAGCCATAGGCGGAAATGATGTGGCTTAATTCATGGTGGGAAAGCACACTATTTAGCCATGCGAGCGTCATCGAGCGCGATCTAAATTGTTGTGCTTAGTGAATGCGTGAAGCCCGAACGACCGTTCGTTGAGCGCCATCGTATCGCAGAACGCCGCGTGAACAAAGTCCACGAATTCTCCACGAGTCGACGTGTCGTCTTCGCGTTTCGGTCTGTTTTGAGTTGCCGAGTACGACGCTACGTAAGTTCAAAAAGTCGTTGAAAACAATGGAATGCGTGGTGGGCGCTATAGGGATTGAACCTATGACCTCTCCCGTGTGAAAGGAACGCTCTCCCGATAACCTCGCGGCTCCAGAAGGGCGCGGCCGCCGCAAGCGTAGGATGGCTGGTTTGTGATGATCTGCGCTCTTGAAACCGTTGATCCTACCGCACCAGAAACGATGTGCATAAGTGCTTTCAAATGGCATTGATGTTGCACAAACGTGCAGCAAAACTGCGGATTTCTTATAAATAGCCACCGCTCATAACGGTGCGCTCGCACGTCCAACCAAGCAAAATCGCGTTTTACAATTCGCTCGTATCCATTTGATTTTGAATGGACGCTTATGGCAGGTTTTACATCCAAACCGATGATAGCACCGCAAAGCGATCAGACTCTTAATCAGCGGGTCCCAGGTTCGAGCCCTGGTGCGCCCACCACCCACTCCTTCGAACCCTCAGATTTTCCGGTCTCTGGCAATTGCGCGCGATTTTGCGCGCATTGCGGGGGATCGGCGATCTGGGCATTCGTCTCCGTGCCTCCCAAAAGCGACCTCCGCTAAATTTCTGCTTTCTGTCTCCGCCATTGCTGAAAGCTAGCGCAATTCTCAAATAAGTGCGGCCCGTCTGAACGAAACATTCAGATCGGCATCCTATAGCCGTAGAATTCATGATCTTCGTTATAGCCGCCCTGACCAGCACCCAGGTCAGCGAAATCGTGGACAAACTCGATCGCCGCGATCCATTTCACCATCTTGAACCCAAGCTCGTTTTCGCAGCGTAGCCGCAGTGGTGCGCCGTGCAGCACGCTGACGGGCGCGCCGTTCATTTCGTAAGCTAGGATGGTGAGTTCGTGACGCATGTTGGCTATGCGATGTACGTCATAATAACGCCCGGTGTCGCTGCCGTCGGCCAGCGAGTAGAACACGGCGTAGCGAGCATCGGATGTCGGGCGCACCAATTCGAGGATGTGGCGCATCGGGACGCCGCCCCACTTTGCGACGCCGGACCAGCCCTGAATGCAAAAATGGGTGGTGATCTGCTCCTGCTTGGGCATCGCCTTCAGCTCGGCGTAGGAGAACACCTTGGGCGCTTCCACCAAACCGCCAACCCGCAGAGCAAAACTTTTAAAGCCTTCCGCCACCAGTGCATCGAACTCGGCCGACTTCGGCATAGTGCCGTTTGGCCAGAAATGCGGTGAGATGTCCTTCTCCGTTAATTGGCTGTTCGGATCCCACCATTCGGTCAGGGCGTTGAACGGCCACATCATGAATTCGCCGATCTTCTGAACGGCGCGCGCATGCCGGATGGTGAATGGCGAGGCCAGCCACCAGGTCACAGCCACCAGCGCCATGGCCGGGACGAAAATCTTAAAGCCGCTCCAAGAACCGTCGTGCACGCCTGCAAACATCATGTTCAGATTGACGCGCGCGCCGGTTATGAACACCAAGGTTACGTGGATCAGGATGAAAAACAGGAACCACCACATCGCGAGAAAATGGATCGATCGGGCCGTTTGCCGATTCAGCACTCTGCCTAACCAGCCCAGATGATTTGAGATGGCGGGACCCTGCATGAAGCCTGTCAGGATCGACGTCGGTGCGGCCACGAATACGGTGATGAAGTAGGTCAGTTGCTGGAGGCTATTGTAGCGCGTCCAACTTTGATCGACCGGAAAAGTGAGCGACAGGTATTGCAGCGCGGTCGAGATCGCGCTCGGGAACACATCCCATGTGTCGGGCACCAGCCTCTGCCACTGATTGGTCCAAAACAGCAGCGCGTAGACCACGACGCCGTTGATGATCCACAGCAGACCGAACGAGAAATGCCACCAGCGCGCTAGGCCGATGGAATGCCGGATGCCGGGAACGCCCAGCCAACCTGGAATGGTCACCGCGTCGTCTTTGGCGGTCCAAATCCGTCCCTTGGGAACGGGTTTCTGAAAGCGAAACCACTCGGTGCCGGGCGTGCAATCGCGTTTCCAGTACAGACGCGGGTGGTCGGCGAGAACCTGAATACCGGAGCGGATGATGAACGCCATGAATAGAAGATTCAGGAAGTGCTGCAGTCGCAGCCACGCCGGAAAGCCGTCGGTGACGGCCCGCGCGACCGGCGGAACGCCGGGATATCGCATGAGGAATTCCTGGACCGCCGGCATCTCCCGCAACGCCTGGGCTATGGCCACGCCGATGACGGCAAGCACAAAACCGATCGGCAAGACCCAAAGCACATTGATCCAATGCCGGCCAATCCTGAGCTTGGGCACCACGCCAGCCTGCGGCGGCAACCAGTCATTCAGGAGAACCCGATCGTCCGCCGGGCTAAGTTGCGCCTCAATAGGATCATGAGGGAGTGCGGTCGGCTGAGTGCTCGTCATGCGGCATACTCTGGTTCATTGCGGCAATCCGCCGCAGGCCCGAATGACAACGGCGCCGATGCACGGCAGTTCCGATAGATCCAACGGCAGGTAATGTCCTGTCATGGCAGATTGTGTTGCAAAAGTCGAAAGTCGCAGGGCGACGAACTCTTCGCGGAAACCCGAAACGTGAAGCACTCGCCGATTCGTATGACCTCAATCGCATTACCGAAGTCGCCTGTGAGTTTAACGTGAGGCGATGAGATCCCTCACATCTTTACACGACAGCCGCGCCTGCAGCCCGCAGAATTTTTGATTCCCAGTGCAAAAAGACTTTTGCAACAATATCGGAGCAACAGCGGACAAAGGGCGGTGTTGGCGCAGACTAGCTAGGCCGCGAATGACCCAAACGGACAAGCTAGTTCGAGCGGCAGGCTTGACCGTCTTGCATTGGAGGGCACGCCGTCGATCCGTAAGAGCAGAACACACAGCAATCACCCGGCTTTGGCTTGAGCCTCTCGTCGCATCCCTTACAGTCATAGAAAAACTGACAGGCATCAATCGGCATGCGCTCGGTCGATTGATGCCCGCATTTCGGGCAGGTGACTGTGGAGGTTTCGATCATTCAGCACTTTCCTTGGATGAGCTGACTGATTTCACTCGGATCGGCAAAGATCACGTCTGCGCGGTCGTCCACCATGCCGGCTTTTATAAGGGCCGGTGCGTTCTTTTCGGGGCCGTCGCTGCTCGCGTCTGTCTTTAAGCGGAGATTGCGTTCCCAAAACTTGCGCGTTTGGCCATTGGCGGTCGTCACTGTGTACGTATCTTTGCAGTAGGTGATTGCCTTCACGCGCTCCGCCGGTTCAAGTTTCTTGAGATTAGGAACTTGTCCGCTACCCATCATGCTGCCCATGCCACCCATTCCGCTGCTTTGGGCCATTTTTGAGCCGCCCTTTTGTGTGGCTTCCTTTAAATACGCCAGCAAATCGGCGCGCTGCCGAGCGTCTTTGACGCCGGCAAATGTCATTTGATTGCCGGGCACGATATGCTGCGGATCATTGATCCACTCGTCGAGCGTCTTGTCGTTCCAAACAATGTTTGCGGACTTGAGAGCGTCGGAATATCGGCTGAAGGTGGCCAAACTTCCAGCCTTTCGGTTCCACACACCCGCGAGACTTGGGCCCGTCATGTTTTGGTCGGGCTGCAAGGAATGGCAGGCCGCACAAGCGCCGAATACGCTTTGACCACGGGTGGGATTGCCGTCTACAGCCAAGCTTTGCGATGTGAGTACAAACGAAGCCAAAACCGCAAGCGCGGTCGCGCAAAAGCCGTTCATGATTGATCTCCGGTGATGACGAAATAAGCGCACGACGACGCGAGCGTTGTACCGCGTCGCACTGTCAGCTTAGAAAATCGTCAGACCGGCGGTGGATGCGTTGGCGGGCTGCTCATGTGCTCGCGCAGCACCCTGCCAACGAAAGATGGCGGAGCCGCGTCAACGAGACGCGGTTGAGGGACGACCATCGCTGGGAGAACGGCGCCGACAAAGTTGATGCACTTAAGCGCGCACGCGACCGAACCCTTGGAACTATCCTGGTCGTTGCAACCCGGGCAGCACGGCATGTCCGCATTGTCGGGCATCGACATTTCTACGGGCTTTGTCGAAGCGGTAGCTCCCCCTGTTGCCGGCACTATGGCAACGGAAATGGCGATCAGAGCAGCCAGAATCGTATGGACGATATGCATTGGCGGCAACTATCGAGCGTGAATGACAAGGGGTCAACAGCATTGTCTTGATTGGACCCACTGCTAGCTCGTTAGCGAGTGACGTCTGCCTTCCCACGCATCGTCACGTCAGAGCGAGTCAAAGATAAACCCCCGTTGGGGGAGAACGGGGGTTTATCTAATGTTGTCGGGGCAGCGGGGACTGTCTACCGGATATCCATTCAATGCGCCTGCGAGACATATGGTTCCGATTTTCTTCGAAAGAATGAGCTAGAAGCCTGATGTAATTTTAGCCGCACTCGCATGGGGCGGTCATTTTTAACGCTACCGAGAGAGAGTAGGGTGCAGTCCAATTTTGATGCGGGTATCCGCGTCGTTACGTTAGAGGCCAGGGGGCCGAAAGCTTCGTTATAGGCTCCACGATGATATGCGGCATGCGATAGCCGCCGCGTTTGATGAACAACGGTTCTGCTTTGATGGAACTAAATTTGAATCCGGAACGCTATTCCCGTTTGCGACTTGGTCTCGTGAGCTTGTTCGGCGCTATGACGCCCCACGAGCCAATCCAAGAAAGGGAACTCCATGACAACAACAAATACTCTTGATTCGCGAGAGACGACCGCTTTGATAGGCAGCGATAAGGTTGAAGGAACTGCCGTTTATGGCGGCGACGAGAAAAAGATCGGAAAGATCGAACGTGTCATGCTCGACAAGGCCAGCGGCAAGGTTGCGTATGCCGTTCTCAGCTTCGGCGGCTTTCTCGGAATGGGCGAAGATTACTATCCCACGCCTTGGTCGCTCTTGAAGTACGATACAAACCTCGGCGGATATCGGACCAACCTTACCAAGGACCAACTCGAAAAGGCGCCGAAATACAGCCAGAGCACCAGTTGGAACTGGAACCGCGACAATGACCGCCGCGTCTACGATTATTACAAGACGCCGCCCTACTGGATCGCTCCCTAGCATCCAATAAAAATGGCGCGCCGATTGCGCGCCATTTTTTTTACTCTGACCCGCGACTTCGTGGTTTGACCATCTGTCAGACCGCCGAGAAGCTACCTACGCGCGAGGTTAGTCAGACTTATCGCCTGCCGTACCAGCGTCCACGGCCGTAGAAACCGCCGCCGCCAAGTATCAGAATAAGAACAACAATGACAAGGATCGTGGTGCCGTCCATGTGCAGCTCCTATTGCGGCAGGGTGGTGCGCGCCGCTTGATACACTTCCATCAACATCAACTCTGACCACTGTCTATCCGTTCCATTGCCTCCGACCTGATCCGGGTAGCGCTAATCGATATCGAGGATGGGGCGATATTCGGCGTGAATTGCTTAGGTAATGGAACTTACTTACATGCCGGTGCGTATTAAATTAGAGCGCCGTTTCTTCATATTGAAGTCGCGCATGCCTCAATCGGAGTACAAAATGAATATTTTCTATATCATCGGCGTCGTGGTCGTAGTCCTCTTCGTTGCAGGCTTCTTGGGACTGCACGCTTGAACAAGCAACTCGATGCGACATTAGTGACGATCAGCGAAGAAATGGTTCACTGCCGAGCAGGACGGTACCTTTAGGAACAAATGTACGGCCCAAGCGTTTAATTTCGCCAAATGAACAACCTTGGGAGGCATACATGGCCGACAATAGCGGAGGAGTTGGTGTTATGGGCGTCCTCGTCGGTGCCCTTATTGTAATCGTGGTCGGCGCTGGACTTCTTTTTGCGACGGGCACGCTCGGGTCAAAAACATCGACGGTGAAGCTCGAACTGCCAAAGATGACGACTGACACTAAATGATTTTTCAAAGTCGCGCCACCGACATTTCGGTTGGCTCTACATCCCCTAGTCGCATTAATCCGTGCAGCCCAATTCTTTTTTAACCGATTCACAGTTGTCACCGACCTTTGCGACTGCGGCAGTTATTTCCTCCTTCGTCCTGCCAAGCTTCTTTGACCAGTGATGCGCGACCACATCGTTTGTTAGATCAATTTTGTTGCGATCTGTTTTCGGTGGGTGAACGTCGAGTGACATGTTTAGAGCCTTTTACGGCGCTTCTGGTAGCTCCGGTCGGCGCCGCTCTTCTCGATGCGGTGTAGCGACATTGTCGCCCACATGTGGAGCTTAAATACAACGCCGGAATGTGCGAACGGTTCACCTCCATCCCTTGCCTGACAGATGGGGCTGAGCACTCGTCCAAGAAAGAAGCCCGGTTTTGGCCGGGCTTCTTCATTCCCTCATTTTACAAATGTCATTGCGCGTACTTGAACTCAGGCATCGCCTTGAGCTGATCCTTCGTTGCATTGAGCATGGCGTGATCGGGATACATTTTATTCGCATTATTTGTCACCACGCCCGCCGAACCAGTGGTGGCGCGATTGTTGGCTGTGTTGGAGGTAGGAGCTGTGTTTGAGGAGGTCGTATTGCGGGCCGGCTCATTCATCCACTTAAGCTGTTCGAATTTCACAGCGACCAAATGCTCGCCCATTCCGAGAAATCCGCCGATGGCCAAGACGACGTCCTGAACTTTCCCATTCTGGTCGACAAGCATGTCAGAGATATCGCCGATTTTTTCGTTTTTGTTGTTATATACATTCACTCCGATAAGTTTTGAGGAGCGCCATTGGTCCGAGTGTGCCTGGGTGGTTGCATTCATCTTGGCGTCCGGCGTAGCGGAGCTTTGGGCCAACGCAGGCGTGCTGATTAGTGTCGCGCCCATTAGCGCCGTAGCGAGGTATTTCGTGAACATAAAACCTCTCCTGTTTTTACCCCTTATGTTCCAACGCCTGATGATGATCGGGGTTGCTTAAGACAGAAAACTTTTCTCTTTGAGCCCTTTGATACAGTCAATTGAGACGCGGGGATTTTTGGAACTGCGGCAGCTCTGAGCATCATGGCCATGGAAACCGGAAATCTCGTTGTCGAAGCTTCTGCGCAATGTTCCAGTCGCACGGCATCGTGAACGCGCCGTTCGTATCTGCCGGAACGGTTAAGTGGATAAAACTGGGATAGTCTCTGCGATGCGCCGTCCGAAACGCCTGAAAGGCGCGATAAGCAAACAAGTCGCGCTCAGCCGGAACAATAGGTTCGGTGATGGAGTTTGCTCTGGTAGAGCTTAATCCAAGGAGGTCACCATGACCACTCGTATTGCATTAGTAATTGCTGCCGCAGCAGTCATCGGCTGCACAATGTCGGCCGGAGCAGAAGAGGTCGGCGTTGGCGTAACAGTCGGATCTGGTCACCAAGAGCAGGATCGCGACAAGACGGTTGTGATCAAAAAGGACCACGATAGAGATGCCGATAAGAAGGTGGTCATTAAGAAGGACCGCGACCACGATAGAGATGGCGACAAGACGGTTATCATTAAGAAGGACCACGACTAACCGCCAATTGTGGTGCAGTGACACCAGCAAACGCCTCAACAATAAAATTAGAAGCCCCCGCATGCGCGCGGGGGCTGTTTCTTATTCGTCGGCCTTCGGTGATACGAGGATGGATTTGTCATCCCAATCGGTCGAGATGCAACAATTTATAATCGGTCGTAGTTGGGTCGTACAGTACCGAAGTCGATTCACGAACGGCGTTTGCATTTCGTGGCAACGTGACATGCCGGCTGGCATTCCTTGATCTTATTCAGTCGAAATGTCCGAATGCTGATGCAGCTTTCATCGGCCGCAAGTTGGAACGGATTCCGGGGTCATTCGTTGTCGGGTGCCTCGAATTGCTGGGCCAATGGACGCACCCATGATTACGCAACTCGACCCCCCACTTCCGCTTGAGACCCCGAAAGGGGCGGGGCTGGCGCATTTCGTCATCGATTGCGGGCCGGAAGCCGACCTGGTGTGGGTCGTATTCATGGACAAAGACGGTGCCTGCTGGTCGGTGCCGAATCCGGAAATTCGGATGTCGTTCAATTGGACCATGGGCCGACGCAAGCCTGAGCCGGACAAAACCAACAGTCCAGCTGCCGAGCAAGAACCAGCGCATGCCGGGAACGTCCATCGTGTTTTTCCGCGGCCGGCCGAGTAACGCGCATGGTGGTAAATCTGAAAGTTTTCGGATTGAATTGCAGCCTTAAAAGCAGCAACGACAAGGAAAGCTCGTCGACCGACGTGCTGATGCACCAGGTATT
>Ga0209483_1000938_pt1 | contig 23500 bp, 21 predicted proteins | sample NGEPerA_FD_184508 | JGI IMG/M metagenome (GOLD analysis project Ga0209483, IMG submission 184508) | Arctic peat soil microbial communities from the Barrow Environmental Observatory site, Barrow, Alaska, USA - NGEE PermafrostL2-A... | ecosystem: Environmental > Terrestrial > Soil > Wetlands >... | reverse complement strand
CAGAGTGTAAAGAAGAACCAACGACATAGAAAACGTCACGAGATTGGCCAAGTAGACCGACGCTGGACCGAACAAGACTGCGGCGAATCCGCCCAGGGCCGGTCCGATGATCGACGCGGTCGTCATGCGAATGTTCGCGAGCGTCGACGCCGCTCGTTGCAGTTCGTGGGGCACGAACATCTGATTCAGGGCTTCAATGCTCGGACGCTGCAGACTGCCCGCGCCCGAGGCGACAAAAGCATCGACGTAGAGGATCCAGGCTTGAGGATGCGGCAGGAGCGCGTTGACGAAAAGGACTGCCGTCGAGATCATCAGCACCTGTTCCATTGAGATAATCAATCGCCGACGATTGAGGCGGTCCGCGAGCACGCCACCATAGAGTCCGAACACAATCAGCGGCAGCAACTCCGCCAAGCCGAGGGACCCGACGTCGAGAGTTGAATGCGTGAGGAGCCGTAGTTGAAACGGCACCGCGACATAGGTCGCCTGACTCCCTAGTGCGGTCACGAACCCCGCGATGTAGAGACGGCGATACTGCGTGGAGACTCGAAGCGGCGTGAGATCGACGCCGAAGTTTCTACTCACTGGGTGGTCCCGATTGCCATCCATTCTCCCGGGAGTAGTGACGCAGTACCTTCGCGGGGACGCCACCGAGCACGACGTGATCGGGAAACGTTCCGCGCACGACTGCGCCGGCGGCAACGACGGTGTTTTGGCCCAACTCCGTGCCGGGCAGGATCACGACGTTCGCCCCGAGCCAGCTCCCCGATCCGATGCGAACCGCCGCTTCGGTCGGCGTCTGCCAACCGATTGGCTGGTCCGGGTCCTCATAAGAATGGTTCTCGTCGGTGATGTACACGTACGGTCCGGTTTGTATCTCATCGCCCAACACGATCGACCAGTGACCGATGATGTGCGAACCACGTCCGATGATGCACTTTCGACCGATGGTCACGACCGGTGAACTCAGCATCGTTTGCTCACCGCTTATGCCCGCGGTCAGACAGACGTTCGGGCCGACGAGCGTCTCGTCGCCGATCGCGAGGTAGCGCTCGTTGTAGATCACGCCCTGGGGCGCCATCAGAGCGGCGCCCCTGCCGAAGTACTGGAACTTCTTCGCGTACGGATCGCTCGGTCCGACCGTCGCCACTTCGTTGAGGTAACGACGAACGGCACGCACGCGTGCGCCCAGGAACTGCCGAAAGCGAAGCCGATTATTCACTGGAATCACGCTAGTTCCGCGTGCGATCGTGAATCGTCGCCGACAACCCGACGATTCGACTCACGTCATCGGTGACGTTGACGCTGAAGGATCAGTCGAGTGAGATCGGCGTGTCGATGTCCAATTCGACCCCGGTGCCGACGACGTCGGGCAAGAGGGCGTTCGCCATATGCTCGCGCACGCGGCTATCGATCTCGGCCATCGTCTGCGGATTCTCGCGAAGGAAGGCCTTCACGTTCTCACGACCTTGACCCATCTGCTCGCCTTCGTAGGTGAACCACGCCCCGGCCTTCTTCACGAAACCGAGCTCGACGGCGACGTCGAGGACCGAACCTTCGCGACTGATGCCCTGGCCGTACATGATGTCGAACTCGGCCTGCTTGAAGGGCGCAGCGCACTTGTTCTTCACGACCTTCACCCGCGTTCGGTTGCCGACCACTTCGGTGCCGTCCTTGATCGATTCGATGCGGCGGATGTCGAGGCGGATCGACGCGTAGAACTTAAGTGCCCTTCCACCAGGGGTTATCTCGGGGCTACCATAGATGACACCGATTTTTTCGCGCAGTTGGTTGATGAAGACCGCGACGGTGTTTGACTTGGAAAGACCTCCGGTGAGTTTGCGCAGCGCCTGGCTCATGAGACGGGCCTGCAGTCCGACGTGTGAGTCACCCATGTCCCCTTCGATCTCTGCACGCGGCGTCAACGCCGCGACCGAGTCGATGATGATGACGTCGAGCGCGCCCGAGCGGATCAGCATGTCGGTGATCTCGAGGGCTTGCTCGCCGGTGTCGGGCTGTGAGATGAGGAGGTCGTCGACGTTGACGCCGATGGCGCGCGCGTAGACCGGGTCCATGGCGTGCTCGGCGTCGATGTAGGCACAGACCCCACCGTTGCGTTGCGCTTCGGCAACGACGTGCATCGCCAACGTCGACTTACCCGAAGACTCGGGGCCGTACAGCTCGACGATTCGTCCGCGCGGCAGCCCACCAATGCCGAGCGCCATGTCCAGCGCGAGAGCGCCGGTCGGTATGGACTCGATGTTCATGTGCAGGTTCTCGCCCATGCGCATAATCGAGCCCTTGCCGAACTGCTTTTCGATCTGGCCGAGTGCGGCGTCGAGGGCCTTCTCGCGGTCGTCGGTTGCCATAACTGTCTCCTTGTTCTTTGTCATCGGAGGAACGCTATGAGCCTCTTGTGACATCGGTCGGTCTCCACCCGTATTCACGGTACTACGAACAAGTGTTCGTATAATGGATATTTCGCGCCCTCTTCATCATGCACCCTAAAGGTCCGGAAATACCGTAATTCCAACGAATATCGAGTCAATCGACCAGTGCCTGGTAGACGAGTTGCTGCAACTCTCGGCGAATCGGATAGGTGCCGCTCGGGAGCAGTTGCGTGTAGAAACCAACACTCAGATCTTCGGCCGGATCGACCCAAAAGGCCGTTGAGGCGGCACCGCCCCAACCAAAACTTCCTTCGGACGCGAGGCTCTGGTTCTTCACTGAATCGATGACGACGGAAAATCCGAGCCCGAAGCCGATGCCAGCGTAACTGGTCTCGGAGAACGAGTCGGTCGCGAACTCTTCGAGATCAACGTCGTTCGGGAGGTGGTTGCGGGTCATCAACTCCAGCGTGCGATTCGATACCAAGCGCACGCCGTCCAACTCCCCGCCCTGGAGCAACATCGTCATGAACCTTTGGTAGTCACTGGCACTCGACACCAGTCCGCCGCCGCCGCCGTGAGCGCGCGGCGGGTGCGTCGCACCTTTGGCGAGTTCCTCGTACGGGAAGGAGTCACCACCGTGCGGTACGTAGAGCATCGCCAATCGGTCCCACTTCTCTTCCGGGCAGTACCAATCGGTGTCGGTCATGGCTAGAGGCCCGAGGACCCGGTCTTGTAAGAACGACTCGAAGCTCTGGCCACTCCAGATCTCGATCAGTCGACCAAGCACGTCGACCGAGACCGAGTAGTTCCATCCGCCGCCGGGCTGGAACCGCAAGGGGCTCGTAGACCAATCGTGCACGGCCTGGGCGAGGTCGGCGCCGGGCGCGAACCCGAAGTCGTAGCCCTTGATGCGATAGATCTCGTCGGTCGGATGGGCGTAGTGAAAGCCGTAGGTCAGTCCACTCGTGTGGCTGAGTAGATGGTGGACCCGCACCGGCTCGATGGCCGGGACCGTGAGGGGCTTGGCGGCCGTGCCGCCGGCCCACACACGAGGCTCCTTTAACGCGTCGATCCACTGACCGACGTCGTCGTTCAAATCGAAGCGGCCTTCTTCGTAGAGCATCATCACGGCGATCGACGTGATCGGTTTGGTCATCGAATAGATACGCCAGATCGTGTCGTCGGTGACTTCGAGATTCTTCTCTCGATCGCGGTAGCCGCCTTTCGCGCTCCACACCAGTTCACCGCCGCGAGCGACCGTGACGAGCCATCCGGGCAATCGCCGGTCCTCGACGTAGGCGTTGAAATGTGGCGTGATGCGCTCGAGGCGCGCGGGGTCGAAACCCATGGCGGCCGGATCGACGCGAATCTCCAATGACGACATGAGCACCTCCGAGGCGTTAAGCCGAGGCTAAACGAGAACCCGCGGACCTACGCCAAGGCGGCGAGCGCCCGGCGCAGCACGTCGAGTGAACTGATGGCGCTGTAGGCGCGCACCCGCGGCCGGTCCCCCGGTAGTCGCAGCGCGGCGTGTTGGAGCCTTTCTCCGAGCGAGAGACCAACGAAGACCGTCCCGGCCGGCTGGCCGTCCTGTTCTTCCGGTCCGGCGACGCCGGTGACGCTCAGTCCGACATCGGCCTTTAACAGTGTGCGCACACCGGTCGCCATCGCTTCGGCGGCGTCGCCGCTCACGACCGGACCGACCGGCACCTTCAAGAGGTCGAACTTCACGTCCGAGGCGTAGCTCACGACGCCACCGCGAAACCAGTGCGAGGCGCCCGCGACTCCAACCAGTCGAGAAGCGATGAGACCACCGGTCACGGACTCTGCGACCGCGAGCGTGAGACCGCGCTCGAGAAGTTGCGCGGCGACCACGTCTTCCATTGTCTGATCGTCGACGCCGAAGATTATGTCGCCGAGTTGCGATTCAATCAGCGCTCGAACGAGCGACTCTTCGTTCACGAGGAGCGAGGTCGCGTGCGCGGCGTCGTCACCACGAGCGGTGAGACGCACCTTGATGCCCTCGATGCCCGAAGCGAGGAACGCAATCGTGACCCGGTCGTCATTCACCAGTTCGTCGAATCGCGGTGCCACGGCTTCGGCGAGCGCCGACTCGCTCGCGCCCCACGTGCGAAGGACCCGACTCGTGATCACCGACGTCGTCCCGGTCGCGATCTGGCGCGCCACCAGGTCGGGCAAGATCGCGCGCTCGAACATGTCGGTCATCTCGTAGGGCACGCCCGGAACTGCGTAGACGACCTTTTGGCCGACGGCACAGATCAACCCCGGCGCCGTGCCACGCGTCTGGGGAATAATTGTCGCCCCACGCGGCACGTCGGCCTGCAAGAGATTGTTCTCGGGCATCGTGCGACCGCGTGCGCCGAACATCGAGCGGATCTTCTCAACAATCTCTTCGTCGCGCTCCAGCGGGACATTCATCACTTCAGCCAACGCGGCGCGCGTGATGTCGTCTTGGGTCGGTCCGAGTCCGCCGCACACGATGACCGCGTCGCTACGCGCGAGCGCCGTTCGAAAGGCCAGAAGAATTCGCTCGTGATTGTCGCCGACGTGCTGGTGAAACTGCGATGCGATGCCGTGGGCCGCCAGTTGTTCACCAAGCCACTGCGAGTTCGTATCGGGAATCTGGCCGAGCAACAGTTCGGTACCGACGGCCACGATCTCAACTCGCACGTAGACCGACCTTCTTGCCTTCGGCGTAGTACTGCCAGCCGGTATAAAGGGTCAGGACCACCGCGATCCAGATGACCGTGACGCCGATCCAGGCGTGGTGCGCAGTCAACGGTATGACACAGAGGGCGATGGCCCAGTCTTGCGTGAACGTCTTCCATTTCGCGAGCTTGCTCGCCGGAATCGAGATCCCTCGGCGTGCGGCACGGGCGCGAAAGGCGCTCATCCAGATCTCGCGAAGCGTGATGATCACGGCGGGAATGATGAAGCCCTTGAGGCCGTGCGGCCGCGCGAGAATCAAGGCGTAGAGCGATCCGAGGACGATGACCTTGTCCGCCAAGGGGTCGAGGAAGGCGCCCGATGTCGTCGTGCCGTGGCGACGCGCGACGATGCCGTCGAAGTAGTCCGACATCGCGGCGAGAAATCCGACGAGCGCCGTCCACCACGAGATCCGGTCGAACACGATGAGATAGATGAATACGGGCGCCACGAGCAATCGCAAGGCCGTGAGCATGTTGGCCGGCGTGAGGAGCGCGGACTCGCCGTAGGTGGGCTCGCTCGTCATACCCGTACCGCCTCCAGATCCGTTCCGTGACTTGCCACGATCTCGCACTCGACCAGCGCCCCCACGGGAAGTGACCGATCCACCATCACAATGCCATCAATCTCGGGGCACTCGCGGACACTGCGCCCGACGCCCGGTGCGTCAATGAGGAGTTGCTGCGTCGTGCCGACGAGGGCGTCACGACGACGCGCGGTGATGTCGTCTTGGAGCTCACTCACTTCGCGCAGCCGCTCGAGCGCCAGTTCGTGAGGAACCTGAGCGCCCAGCGTGTTGGCGTGGGTCCCCTCTTCGGACGAGAAGGTGAAGAAGCCGGCCCAGTCGAGTTGCGCCGCTTCGATGAACTCGAGCAGTCGGCGCTGGTCGTCCTCGGTCTCACCCGGGTAACCCAGGATGAACGACGAGCGAAACGTCGCGTCGGGGTCACTCGCTCGAATGGCGGCGATGCGTTCGAGGAATCGATCGGCGTCGCCCCAACGGCGCATGGCGCGCAGCAACGGTCTCGATGCGTGTTGCAGCGACAGGTCGAAGTACGGCACGCCACTCTCCAGAATCGCGTCGATGAGCCCGCTCGTCAGCCCCGATGGGTACAAATAGAGCAGTCGCACTCGATCGACCTCACGACTCAGCGTCCGTGTCAATTCAATGAGCGGCTGCGTGCCACCCTCGTCGAGCACTTCGACCGGCTCGCCGCGTCCGGCCCGACGACGGTCGTGTCCCCAACTGGCGAGGTCCTGGGCGATCAGCACCAGTTCGCGCACGCCGCCTTCGGCGAGCGCCCGGCCCTCGGCCAAGATCTCCTCGGTTGAACGAGAGCGCTGGTCGCCGCGAAACGACGGTATGGCACAGAACCCGCAGCGCCGGTCGCACCCTTCGGCGATCTTGACGTAGGCCCACGGCGTTGCCGACTTCGGTCGCGGCAGATTCAGAAGGTCAAAGGACGGCAGCGGTCGAGTCCGAAGCGCGACGGGCGTGGACGGGATGATCGCCGTAAGACTCTCGCCGAAGCCGGCGACGAGGTCCACTTCAGGTAGCGCGGTGGCGAGTTCGTTGCCGTAGCGCTCGGCCATGCAACCGGTGACGACGAGTCGCGCATTTGATCGCTTGACGTCGGCCAGCGCGAGGACAGTTTCGATGGACTCCTCGCGCGCCGCTTCAATGAAGGCGCAGGTGTTGGCGACGACGAGATCGGCTTTGGCCGGCGACGCCGCCACCGTGTAGCCCTGGGACTCCAGGAGTCCCGCCAATTTTTCGGAGTCCACGTGGTTCTTGGGGCACCCGAGCGTCTCGATCCAGTACCGCACCACGTCTCCTCAATTGACGACAACACCGAGCGCACTGCGCTCGGTGGTAATGGCGGAGAGGGAGGGATTCGAACCCTCGGGCCCACTTTCGCAGGCCGCATTCTTAGCAGGAATGTGGTTTAAACCGAACTCACCCACCTCTCCCAGCGGCCCATGCTACTAAAAGCACGTCATTAATGAAAATGGTTTCTGATAGCGAGGTCGTGACGTGGGTCACCGCGACGAAGACCAACGCCTTCATCAGAATCGGCACGAAACCCAGCATTACACTGGCACTCACCACGACTACGCAACACCGAGAAGGGGAACCGATGCGCAACCTACGACTCACGCTGGCGGGACTCGTGACCCTCGCCACCATCGGCACCGTCTCGCTCTCGGCGGGCGTCAGCGCCAGTGCGGCGGCGTTGCCGACGCTCGCGTCGTGCAAGACCTCAATTGGCGCAGATGAGTTCACCAAGGGAAAGCTCACCGTCGCGACGGACACCCCGGCGTACACGCCGTGGTTCGTGAACAACACGCCCTCGAATGGCAAAGGGTACGAATCGGGCGTGGCGTACGGAATCGCCAAAGAACTCGGTGTAAAGAAGTCCAATGTGGTGTGGGTCCACGAGCCTTTCAACGCGAGCTTCGAACCAGGCAACAAGCACTTCGACTTTGACATCAACGAGATCTCCTACACCAATGCTCGCGCTCAAGTCGTGACGTTTTCCAATAGCTACTACGACGTTCAGCAGTCGATCATCGCGCTGAAGGGCAGCAAGATCGTGAAGGATCACACGCCAGCGGAACTCAAGAAGTATCAATATGGCGATCAGATCGGCACCACGGGACTCGCGTACATCGATCAAGTGATAGTGCCGAACAAGAGTCCGCGCGTGTTCAACTCACTCGCCGACGCGGCGTCGGCATTGGAGACGCATCAAATCGACGCGATCGTGTTGGACACTCCGGATGGCCAGTACATGGCGTCGTCGGGATCGGGCGAAGTGATCAACTCGAAGAAGCAGAACATCGCCGTCCAGGTGGGCCAGTTCCCGAGTGTGGGAGAACACTACGGCCTGCTCTTTCAAAAGGGCAACAAGCTCGTGGGTTGCGTTAATGCCGCGATCGCGGCAATGAAATCAGATGGAACACAGGCGAAGCTTCAAACCAAGTGGCTCAGCATTTACACGAGCGTGCCCGTTATCAAGCCGTAACTCTTCGTGGTCGACGACACCGACACGACACAGTCGGACGAGACGCCTTCTTTCTTCGCGCCTCGAAGAAAGCAGATCCTTCTCGGACGTCGCGCCATCGTGGCGAGCGTTGTCTCAACGACACTGATCATCGGTGGGCTCGTGGCCGCTTTCTACCTGGCCCCGGGCGGGGCGATCGTTCGCCACGACTTCTTCAACCCGCACGACATGTGGGAATCGTTGGTCGGCAATCACCACAAATCGTTGAACTCGGTGGGCCTGGGATTGCTCACCAATATCCGAGTCTTCCTGATCGCCGAGGTCTTCATCCTCCCGTTCGGATTGACGCTCGCGTGGACGCGAATGACCAAATCGCCCGTGCTGGTGCCGTTTCGCATCCTGGCGGTCATCTACTCGGATGTCTTTCGCGGAATCCCCGTCCTCTTGGTCTTCCTCCTCATCGGCTACGGCGTACCAGGTCTGCAACTCGGGTTCATCTCGAATCAGTCGCCGGAGGTCTACAGCTGCGTGGCGCTGATCCTCACCTACAGCGCGTACGTCGCCGAAGTCTTCCGAGCGGGTATCTTCTCGGTGCCGCACGGTCAGATCCTCGCCGCCCGATCCCTTGGTTTGACCAATGCGACCACCATGCGTCGCGTGATCCTTCCCCAGGCCGTTCGCACGGTCATCCCACCTCTTTTGAATGATTTCATCTCGTTGCAGAAGGACACTGCACTTCTCTCGGTCCTCGGCGTGATCGAAGCGGTCCAGGCCGGGACCATCTTTCAAGACGCAAAGTTCAATTCCAGTGGACTGGTCGTCGCGTCCATTTTATTTCTTGTCATGACCATTCCACTTACGCGCGTCACCGACGGTCTCATCGCCAGAGATCGCAATCGACGATTGGCCTCATCATGAGCGAGGTCATTCTCGAACTCGATTCGGTCGTGAAACGATTCGGCGACAACGAGGTCTTGCGGGGAATTTCCCTGAACCTGCACCGCCACGAAGTGGTGTGCCTGATCGGCGCGTCGGGTTCTGGAAAATCGACGTTGCTGCGATGCGTCAATCTCCTGGAGACCATCAACGGCGGTACCATCACCCTCTTTGGTCAGTCGCTCGCCGACGTTCGCGTCGATCCCGACAAGGTGCGACGCCATACCGGCATGGTCTTTCAGTCGTTCAACCTCTTCCCGCACCTCACGGTTCTCGAGAACGTCCTCGTCGGGCCGGTTCGAGCACTCAAACGTAGGCGCAGTGAGGTGCACGACGAGGCGCTGCAACTGCTCGAACGCATCGGTCTTCGTGATCGGGCCAACGAGTACCCCGAGCGACTCTCGGGCGGTCAGCAACAGCGCGTGGCGATCGTTCGGTCGTTGGCGATGCGGCCGTCGTTACTGCTACTTGATGAGGTGACGAGTGCGCTCGACCCTTCCCTCGTCGGTGAAGTGCTCGATCTCTTGCGCGATCTCGCCCAAACCGGGACCACCATGTTGATCGCGACCCACGAGATGAATTTCGCGCGTGACGTCGCACAAAAGGTCGTCTATCTCGACGGGGGCGTGCTGGTGGAGCAGGGTACGCCGCAGGAGATCTTCTCAAACCCGCAACACGAGTCGACGAGACTCTTCCTAGAACGAGTTCGTTAGGACGCCTCGGCTCGCAGCTCCGTGAACCTCATGACTTCTTCGAACAGTTCACGGTCACGGCTCCACGTCAGGTTCGCGTGCACGCTCTCCAGCGGGACCCACACGAGTTCGTCCACCTCTTCATTCGGCGCGAACTCACCTTCATTCGCTTCCATCAAGTAGTAGGCCACGATCTTGGGCTTGCCCTTGCGGTGCGTGTAGTTCGTCGTGCCGGCGAAACGGATGACCTGACAGGACATCCCGGTCTCTTCCAACACTTCGCGTAGTGCGCCCTGTTCGAAGGTCTCGCCCTGGTCAATCTTGCCTTTGGGAAATGTCCAGTCACCACGTGCTTCGCGGTAGATGCACGCGACTTCGACGCGACCACCGGCTACGAAACGCCGGATGATGCCACCGGCTGCACGAATGATGTCACTCGGTGCATCCTTCGGGACGATCAACTCACCGCTCATCAGGTACACGTCGCCAACGGTAGATGACGGCAACGTGAAATTCCGGTATTACATCGTCGAGTTCGCGAAGATTTCACTTTCTCTAGGCTAGGTCAATGATTAGCGCCACCCTTCCATTGGGTTGGCGTCTCACTATCTATCTTCTCGCAGGAATCGGTGCCGGTATCGCCAACGGTATCGCCGGCGGTGGGACTTTTGTGACCTTCCCGACGTTGTTAGCGACCGGGGCGTCGGCGTTGACCGCCAACGTCACGACGACCGTCGGCGTCGTACCGAGCTACCTCGGTGGCATCCGTGGATTTCGATTTCAACTCCGCGGTCACCGTGACCTCATCCGTTCACTCGTCCCGTCGTGCGTGCTCGGTACGGCATTGGGTTGTTCACTTTTGTTGCTAGGTTCGCCGCGTCTCTTCGCACTGGTCGTGCCGTGGCTCATTGGTTCGGGCACGTTGTTGTTCGCCCTGGCGCCACTGATCACGAAACGTCTCGCGCACGTCGACCACGCACACCGGGCTCGACGTTGGGGACTGTTCATCGGCGTCTTCGTCGTGGCGATCTACGGCGGCTATTTCGGCGCCGGCATGGGAATTCTGTTGTTGGCGGTGATGGCGCTCAGCCTGCCCTTCGAGATTCAAGAGCTCCAGGGCCTACGCAGCGTGCTCTCCTTGATCATCAATCTCATCGCGGCGTTCATTTTCGTGCTGCGCGGTCACCTGATCGTCGACGCCGTCTACATGTTCCTCATTGGCACATTCGTCGGTGGATGGCTCGGCGCCATTTTGATCCTTCGACTGTCACCCAACGTCGTGCGGGTCGTCATCATCGCGGTGGGACTGATCACGACGGTCCGATTAGCGATCACCGCGTAGAACGAATTGACGACATTATCGATAAGATTTGTGGATGAAGCGATTCTTCTCCTTCCCGAATCCGGTCAACGACGCGGCCGCGCGAACGGTCGCCCTCGGCGTCCTCACCATGGCCGTACTCGCTCTCGCGACCAACATGGCGTGGCTGCTTATCCCTCTGACCTACGGATTCGTGGCGCGCGTCGCGGCTGGTCCGAAGATCTCGCCGCTCGGACAGTTCGCCGTGCGCGTGGCGGCACCGCGACTGACGACGTGGCAGAAGCCCGTTCCCGGACCACCGAAACGATTCGCGCAAGCAATGGGGCTCGCCTTCACGGGTGCGGCCACGATTGTCTGGCTCAGTGCCGGGTGGAGTGACGCGCGCTGGATTTTGATTCCTCTACTACTTGCCGCGTCACTCGAAGGGTTCTTGGGCTACTGCCTCGGGTGCACGGTCTTTGGCTGGCTGATGCGAAGAGGGGTCATTCCCCAAAATATCTGCGCGGAATGCGCTGATCTCTCTCGTCATTACGCCTCCGTAACAAACACGAAGCCCTAAGAATCTTCTAACTTCTTCCACAACATTCGAACCTGATCCGTCTGGGGTGTCGTCGTCTTCCTAGGCTGAGGCCATGCGCCGCGAATCCCTCCGCCTCCGCTGGCCGATCATGGCCATCGCCGTCGCGCTCGTTGCTCTCGCGTTGCCCACCATGAATGCGGCCGCGACCGAAGCGCGCGTCGTGGTCGCGGGCTCCGCGCCGGTGCCCACGAACGTCACCGTCGTCCATCGGGCGATTACGACGACCTTTGACGTGACGTTGACGCCGCGACGTTCGACGGGACTCGCCAACTACATCTCGAGCCTCTCGGACACGGCCTCAGCAAACTATCGCCACTACCTCACGACGTCACAGTTCGCGCAGCGCTTCGGTGCGTCCGCGGCTTCGGTCACCGCGGTGCGCGACTACTTCGATGGATTTGGTCTGCACGTTGGTGAACTCAGTCGGGGCCGTCTCGTACTGCACGTGAAGGGCACGACGACCGATATCGCCCGGGCGTTCGCCGCGGGCGTCGAAACGGTTCGTCGATCGAACGGCGTCCTCGCCGCGCAATTGGCCACGGAGGGTACGGTGCCTTCACCGATCGCTCAACACATCGCCGGGATCGCGGGACTCTCGTCGGTGGTGCAGCCGTCGACCAACATCGTGCGCTCCCACGTCAGTCCACATAGCGCCATTGCGACGACGTGTCCGAATGACGGCGGCGAGACCACGACGACACCGAACGCCAACGGTGGGTACACGCCGTTTCAATTCGCCCAGCTCTATGGTCTCGCGTCAGAGTGGGCGAACAACGTCACCGGTTCGGGCCAGACGATCGCCGTGTACGAATTGAGTGCGTACGACCCGGGTGACCTCGCGACGTACCTGAACTGCTACGGACTCAACCCCACCATCACGCCGGTCTCGGTCGACGGCGGTCCGAGCGGCACGTACGACGACGAGCCAACGCTTGACATCGAAGAGCTCGCCGCGATGGCGCCGGGCGCGTCGATCGAGATCTACCAGGGGCCGAACACCAGCACCGGACCGACCGATACGTACCAACGAATCGCTGACGACAATACCGCGACGATCGTCTCCACGTCGTGGGGAACGTGTGAGAGCGATCCGAGCGGTGACCCGTCGGCCGAACAACCGATTTTCGAACAGATGGCGGCCCAGGGCCAGACCGTGGTGTCGGCCGCCGGTGACGAAGGTTCATCGGACTGCAACGGCATCACGAACAACAATCTGGCCGTCGATGACCCGGCCTCCCAGCCCTACGTGACGGGCGTCGGTGGACTCAGCGTCAACGACATCAATCCCTTGAGCGAAACCGTGTGGAACACGCCGGTCAAGTCCGGTAACCCCGGTGCCGGGGGCGGCGGCATCTCCAGTTTGTGGTCGCGTCCGACGTGGCAGAGCGCGCCGGGCATCCCCGCCAGCGACACGATGCGCCTGGTGCCGGACCTCTCGACCGACGCGGGCCCCAACACCGGTTTCATTCAGTACTTCACGGGAACCAGCCAGGGGGCGTGCCACCAGAACTGCCAGGCCGGCTGGAACTCCGTCGGCGGTACCTCAATCGGTTCACCGATGGTGAGTTCCTTGATCGCCGTGGGGGCCCAAGGTTGTGGCACCGCTCGAATGGGCTTCATCAACCCGTCGCTCTACGCAATGGCGTCGACGGGTTTCGTCGACGTGACGACCGGCTCCAATGACCTCTACGGCGTCGGTGCCTACATCGCCGGCGTTGGGTACGACGAAGCATCGGGATTGGGCAGTCCCGGCGGAGCGGCCTTCTTCGCCGGTCTCTGCCCGCCGGCGTTCGACGCCACGAAGAGCTCCTTGGTCGTCTCGAAGTCGAGCACCGCGGTCGACGTGCCGGTCAACGTCACGGCCACGCTGCACAACACCGAGAACGATCCACTCGTGAACGCCCTCGTGAGTGTCACGGCGACCAACGCGAACGACAACGGTCAAGTCCTGATCGACGGTGACCGCTCCAGTGAATCGACGAACGGCAGCGCGAGCTACACCGTCGCGACGGATGCGAACGGCGTCGCGCAGTTCAGTGTCTCGGGAAGTGAACCGGGTCCTATTGACGTCGCCGTGAGCTACGAGGCGCAGCTGATCGACAAAACGACCATTCAGGTTACGGCCGGTGCCAAGACGACGTCGAAGGTTCCCGGACGCGCGACGATTGCAACACTGTCGGCGTTGGTCGGTGGCTTCGAACTCGTGGCGCGCGCGCCATCGTCCAACGGCGGTGCCGTGATCACCTCGTACCAGTATTCGCTGAGTGGTACTTCGCGCTGGATCTCACTGGCACGAGACGCTAAGTCGATCAGAGTGCGCAACTTGGCGAAGGGCAAGGCGTATCGCGTTTCAGTACGAGCGCTCAACGTCAATGGCGCCGGCGCGGCGTCGAGCACAAAGTCAATCGTCACGCGAAAGTAATACTCAACGCCTGATCGGACGGTCGTTGCACGAGTTCAAAAATACGCCGCCCCTAGACTTCTTAATGGAAGTGCACGACGAATTGGGTTAGTTCCCAAGAGGACACGAGTGAAACTTCAGCGGGTAGTGCTCTTAGTAACCGTGGTGCTAGCCAGCATCACCTTCGCGGCCAGTGGGTCGCGTGGAGCGACGTCGCTCGCCGCGCCGGCCGGTCTGCCCATTTACCAGTTCATAAACTCCGGATCCGGTCCGCTCCCGTGGAACGCGGCCTCGCTCGAAGCCAAGATCGATCACACGACCATGCTCGGCGCGCCGCACGCCGCCAGCGACGCGACCGAAGGCGCGTTGGCCTATCGAACGAATCAAGGTCAACTGGCGCTTTTCACTAAAACGAGTACCGGCGTGACGACGTGGACGAACCTTTCCACACCGAAGAACAGCCTTCCACCGCCGTCGGCCGATCCAATTCCGTTCTTCGACCCGTCCGGCCACGTTGACTTGCTCTACGTCGATGACGTGGCGCACCTAATCCTGCTCAGCCAGAACGAGCCCGTCACCCCGCTATGGCGCCACCTTCACGGTCAAGGCGCGTGGCGACCGTTCGTCGCGACCGACCTCTCGGCAATGACTGGCGCCACGGCGGCCAACGGTCTCGCGAGCATTCTCGTGAACGGACGCACAGCGACCGTCGCCTTTCGCACGACCACCAGCACAATCGAGATGCTCCAGGTTGGTTGGTCGGCCGGCCATCCCGTTCCGTTCATGACCGGTACGCCCGGCAGCGTCACGGTGACGACCCCACCGGCGCCGCCTACGCCGCCCACGACGGCCACGACGGCCACGACGAAGCCGGTCACGACCACGACCAAGGCGGTCACGACGACGACGAAGACGGTCACGACCACGACCACGACCCAGCCGGTCACGACGACGACCAAAGTCGGTGGCACAACGACAACGACAACGACGAAGCCGAAGTCCACCACAACCACCACGAAACCGGTGACGACCACGACGCTCCCCGCCTCGAGTGTCGCCGTGGCGAGTGATCCGATCGTCATTCCGGGACCGGTCCCTTCGTTCGTGACGACGTCCAACGTGGGCGACCTACTCGTCTATACCAATATCGGCGCGTCACCGAATTCGTGGTCGGTACTCGACGTCTCCACGTTGACCCTCGCTCCGAAGGTTGCCGGAGCACTCGCGATGTCCTACGGCGCGTCCGGTTTCGACGTCGCGGCCCTCACGAGCAACGGAAGCGTCGAACTCTTCGCCTCGCCGATCACGTCGAGCCCGGGATTGGAGACGCCGGTGTGGTCGGCATTGAACGTGACCGGCGCCGCGACCGGGGCGCCGCCGCTCAGCGGATCGCTCTTCGTCAACGTCTCGCCGACCCAAACTTCCATATCCGGCCAGGCCGCGAACTGGGGCGACCTCTTCTCATTCACGAATGCGCTCGGTTCTTCGACGTGGAGCGCCACCGACGTCTCAGCGACTGGCGGCAGTTCAGCACGCACCGTGGGCGATGCCGTCACCGGCATTCAGGTCGGTACGACGTTGACGCTCTACGCCGCGGGCGTCAACTCGCCGCCGCCCCAGGGCGTCGGCGTCTACGCGATTCCCTCGTCGAAATGGGGCCAAGCCGTCACCGACGGTTGGCCCATCGTCAGCGAAACCGGAGGACTCGGTACGCGGAGCTCGCCCTGGGTCGGTTTCACGTCCACCAGCAGCGTCGCCAACTCTCCCGATTTCCTCATGGGCCAGAGCATCTACAACTCGCACAAACGCGTCACGTGGCTCTCGTTCTGGACCGCCAGTGGACCGCTGAAGGGCCAACCGATGACGACGACGAACTACTACAACCACGGATTCGCCGCGGGCGCCTGGGTGGCGACGCAGATCGATCAGTACCGTTCTCTCGGTGTCGGGCTGAAGCCGGACTGGGTCATCTTCGACCCCGAGGGATACCCCGACAACCATTCCGGACTGGACGCCCCGGGTGGATCCTCGAGCGCCACACTCGCCACGTACGCCACCTACTGGAGTGCGTTGTTGAACGGCTGGGCCAGCGGCATGGCGTCCGTTGACCCATCACTGAATGCCGGGGTCTACGCCTCGCAGTCCGAATATCGCAACTACAACCTGGTCACGCAGTCCATGCCGGTCTTCGTCGCCGTGGCCTTCGGTAATGGCGGCCCGACCCCGATCGGCGGCGCGACCGGTTCGAACATACGTGGCTACATCTCCTTCGCCGCCGCCTGCACCCCGAAGGCCACCCTGGCTTCCGAAGAGTCCACCCTCTTGAGCCCGCCCTGGTCGGGTCAGTTCAACACGTTGCAGTTCAATGCCGGCGTGTACTGCGCACCGACCGCGCCGTAGTCTGGGCCCATGAGCGATACCACCGAAACGTCCGACGCCAACGAGAGCAGTGAGCCTACGCATTCCAAGGAATCCGGCGATTCGTCGGATGCCTTTGGGGAGAAGGTCCAGGACCTGCGCAATCGACTCAAGCATCTAACGCAGCCGCTCGTCGACTCGCTTGATTCGCGACTGCGTGATCAGATCGACCGCCGCGTCGATGACCGGGTGGACGACCGGGTCCAGACGCTGGTCGACGAGGCCCTGGCCGCGCGACTTTCGGTGATCGAGCGCGCCATCGCCGACATCGATCGCACACTGAAAGAGCTACAGGGAAAATAGCCCCTTAGGGAGTTTTCTCATCGGGCGACTGAGCGGCGCGACGTTCGCGGTCGCGAAGAACGGCCCAGCGCAGTGTCAGGACGACGAGCACGAGCGTCGCCGCGATGAAGACCGAGAAGACCGCGATGAACACGTCGTCACGTTACGACGTGTCACACCAACACGCAAGAGTGGATGCATGACCACGATGCTCGATTCTTCTCCCATCAGTGTGGTGGAGGCGTTGCGCGGCGACCGGTCCACGCGTCCCCTGATCGATATCGCGAGCGCCGGTGGCCTACGGTCGCTCCTGGAAGACGGGATCTTCGAGATCATCGGAGCCGAACGTCTCGAGACGCCGCTCGTCGTGCGAACTTCGTCACTCCAACAACACTTCGCCACTACTGACCTCGCCATGTCGACGCCCGGTCGCATTCGCGGCGTGTTAATCGGACAGTTGTTACGACTCCTCAGTGTTGGGATGTCGATCGATCACGCGTTCGACGACGCCGTCGCGGCGTGGCGCGGTGAAGTCGGTACCAACGAACTGATCACACAGCTCGACACCCTCGATGACGATGATCGCGCTCGCCTCGCGACCGACCTTGAAGCCCACTGCGTCACGTTGACGCGCGCGCTGGGGGAGATCCCGGCGCGCTGGATGCCGCGCAGCTGCGTTCGCGCGACCCAACGACTCGCGGGCGGCAGCGTCGTGCTGCGCGACGTCGTTGACCTCATGATCGGCACCTCGACGAGTGAAGTGGCGTCCATTGCCCTCTTTGACGTCACTACCTCCCCACTCGGCGAGGGTGCCGAACGATCGATGCGCTATCACGCACTGATGCAAACGCTGCGAACGTCAGTGATGCCACTTCGAACGTGCACGTTCTCGAGCGCGACCGGCGAGATCTGGATTCGTGACGTCGACTACGAACTCCTCGCCCGAAGCGTTGACGACGTTCTCACGAGCGTCCGTGACCAGCGGAGCGTTCGATGACGTTGTTGCATCGCCGTCTGACTAAGTCCGATCTCAACGATCTCGTCAGCGGCGCGCTCGCTGATCCAGTGCAGTTGACTGACGTGCACCGCGCGTCGCTCTCTACGCGATTTCGCGCCGTGAGCGTGCCGGGCCATCGTCGACTAGACGCGTGGAGCGTTGAGCGCGCCGGACGTAGTGGCAACGCCTTTCGTTGGTCACCCGGAACCGCACGTCGAGTCCTCGGCAACGCGTCGTTGCGTCGGATGGCGACGCAGCCCGCGTCGGTACGCGACGCCGTGCGCGATGAGTTGGGAGATCAGATGCTGCGCGCCGCGTCGGGCTATTCCCGAAGTGGTTCACTATCGCACTGGCTGGCTTCGGCGCCCCACCCAGTCATAGGACTGGTGACGGCCGAAGCCGTGAACTGGGCGACGCAGCTCCAAGAGATCGCGGAGTGGCTCGAGGCGTCGTGGGCGGTCCCAGCCAGTGACGCCTACTACGACGTGGCCTCGGCGCGCACGACCCTTCGCGCCCGTCGAGATCTCGTCGTGCACAACGACGAAACTCGGACTGTCGTGCGCGTACGCAGCGGTTCACCGGGCAAGAGTGCCGGGCCGGGGTTGCGCGCCGATCTCACGATCGAGGCGTTGGCCGACCACGACGGCCTCGCGCCGGTGCGCTACATCGGCCTGTGGCCCGAGGCGGGGGTCTGTCTCTCGGTCGATGGCACGATGAGCGACCTGCGCAGCGGCGCGCGTGATTTGGTGCGCACGGCCGTTGCACAGCGGCGTCGAGGAGCCCTACTCGCGGCCTAGGTATTAGTTCAAGGGGCACCCGAGTAGCCTTGATGGGTCATGGCCTTGAGAACTTCCCTTAGAAATATCGCGATCATCGCCCACGTGGACCACGGAAAAACCACGCTGGTGGATAAAATGCTGCGTCAAACCGGTTCATTTACGGCCCACGAGGAGCTGACCGACCGAGTCATGGACTCCGGCGACCTTGAGCGCGAAAAGGGCATCACCATCCTGGCCAAGAACACGGCCGTCAAATGGAACGACCTCACCATCAACATCATCGACACGCCTGGTCACGCCGACTTTGGCGGCGAGGTCGAACGGGGACTCGCCATGGTCGACGCGGTCATCTTGTTGGTCGACGCCGCCGAGGGTCCCCTTCCCCAAACCCGCTTCGTACTGCGAAAGACCCTCGAGAAGCGCCTACCGGTCGTGCTGGTGATCAACAAGGTCGACCGTCCCGACGCTCGAATTAAAGAGGTGGTCGAAGAAGTGGAGAACCTCTTTCTCGACCTCGACGCCGACGAACACCAGATCTCCTTCCCGATCCTCTACGCGAGTGCGCGTCAGGGCTGGGCCTCGCTCGACATGAATGACACGTCGGGCGACCTCACGCCGCTCTTCCAGACCATCGCCGACTACGTGCCGGCGCCGGAATACGAAGAGGGCCACGGACTTCAGGCGTTGGTCTGCAACCTCGACGCCTCCCCGTACCTGGGACGGCTGGCGCTCTGTCGAGTCATCAACGGCAACCTCGAGCGCGGTCAGCGCGTCGCGTGGTGCCGCATCGACGGCACGATCGAGCACGCCAAGATTACTGAACTCTTCATCACCGAGGCACTCGAGCGCATTCCCGCCCAGAGCGCGGGACCCGGTGACATCGTCGCGGTCGCCGGCTTCGAGGACATCACCATCGGCGAGACCCTGGCCGACCCGGAGAACCCCATCGCGCTCGAACCGCTGCACGTGGACGAGCCGAGCCTGTCGATGACGATCGGCATCAACACGTCACCGCTCGCCGGGACCGAAGGCAAGTTGCTCACCGCGCGAATGGTGAAGGATCGACTCGACCGCGAACTCGTCGGCAACGTCGCCTTGCGTGTGCTCAACACCGAGCGTCCCGACGCCTGGGAAGTCCAAGGACGCGGTGAACTGCAACTCGCTGTATTGATCGAGACGATGCGCCGCGAAGGATTTGAGCTCACGGTCGGCAAGCCCCAGGTCGTCACGCGCACCGTGGACGGCAAGCTGCACGAGCCGGTCGAGCACGTCACGATCGACGTGCCCGAGGAGTTCGTGGGCAACGTCACCACGCTGCTCGCCACCCGCAAGGGCACGATGACCGACATGATCAACCACGGGACCGGTTGGGTTCGACTCGAATGGCGTATCCCGGCGCGCGGGCTGGTGGGGATTCGAACCGAGTTCATGACCGAGACGCGCGGTGCGGGCATCATGCACTCGAACTTCGACGGCTACGCCCCGTGGTTCGGCGATATCCGACTGCGCCAGAACGGTGTACTGGTCGCCGACCGGCGCGGCGACACGACCGGCAACGCCCTGCTCGACCTCGAACAACGCGGCGTGCTCTTCGTCGGACCCGGCGTCGAGGTCTACGAGGGGATGATCGTCGGCGAGAACTCTCGTTCGGACGAGATGAACGTGAACCCCACGAAAGAGAAGAAGCTCACCAACATGCGCGCCTCGGGCAGTGACAACACTGAACGAATCGCGCCGCCCACGATCTTCTCGCTGGAACAGGCGCTCGAATTCATTGCTGACGACGAAGCCGTCGAGGTCACGCCCCAGTCGGTGCGTCTGCGCAAAGCCGTCCTCGACGTCGCGGCGCGTCACCGCCTCCATAAGAAGAAGTAGCCGTTTAGTAGAGTCGTCCCCGGAGGGATGACAGAGCGGCCGAATGTACCGGTCTTGAAAACCGGCGTGGGCTTGCCCACCGTGGGTTCAAATCCCACTCCCTCCGCCAAGCGTCCACTTCGCCAATGTCGGGATCACTCAAATGACGAAGCCCCCGGCCACAGTGGCCGGGGGCTTCGTCATTTGATCGGACTCCTTAACTAACCGCGATGCCTTCGTAGGGCAGAGGCAAATTCCAAATCGTCTCGATCGGCGTCAACGTGCCGTTGGCGTTGATCGCGAATGCGTCAAGGGCTCCACTCCCGCCGCTTTCGACGTAGAGGAACGCACCGTCCGGTGAGACCGCCGAGTCCGTCGTCCCGGGGTGCGTGATTGCGGCCTTGGCGTTCACGAGCGTCGGCACGCCGCCGGCAGATTCGCCGAAGGAACTCACGTCGCCGCTACCCGCGTTCGACCCGAAGAAGTAGCCCTTCGAACTCGCAATCCAGCACAGCGCCGTTTGTCCGTCACTGACGGTTCCCACCAACTTCAACGAGCCGTTCGAACCGATCGAATACGTGCTCACCGAACTGTTGGACGCTTCGGTCGCGACGAGTCGGCCTTGCGCGTCGAAAGTGAAGGAGAACGGGACCGCGTTCGCCGCGGCGCTCACCGTCGCACTGGAGGACAGATTGCCCCCGAATCCGACCGAGAAGACCTCGTACGAACTGGTCGAACTCTTGGTGGTCGCGATGAGGAACTGCCCGTTCGGGCTGTAGCTAACCTGACCGGCACCGGCCAAGAAATTCGGCGGCGTCGTGTTCACGAGTCCCAGTGATCGAGTCTCGTTACTGAGTGCGACAAGTCGGCCCCACTGCAATCGATACTCGCTCACCGAACCGGTGCCACCGGAGTTCAACACGGCGACGAGGCCGTTGTGCGAAGTAATCGACACCGGGAACGAACCACCACTCGGGATCTGCTGGACAAGGTGAAGGTACGGACCGAAGACGTCGAAGACCGATACGGTGTTGCTGCCGGGATTCGTGGCGATCAGTACAGCGCCGTTGTCAACGAGCGCGAGTCCGCCCTGACTCGCCAACGGGTCGGCGGCCGAACCGGCGGCCGCGCCACCCGCGCCACCGGTCGGATAGGTCGCGACGTACGAAACGGTTCCGTCAGTCCCGCGCGTGTAACTGATAACCGAGTTGGCACTGGCTTGATCGGTTTCAACGAAAAGGGCGTGGCCCGACGGCTCTCGGTCCTTGGCCGTGGTCGCGCCCGCGAATGCGTTGGTCGCAAGAACACCGGTCACGAGGATGAGAGCCCCCGCGCCGAACGATCGAGCGATGCGATGTAATTTCATGGATTCTCCTTGTCGGTGGCAGAGGTGCCACATGTTCAGTCCGTCGATCGCCATTCGCGTTACAACACGACTGACCGAGCAGTACTGTTTTCTTCGTGGACGACGCCGAACTTTTGGAGAGTCTGCTCGGCGGCGATGAATCGGCCTTCAGCGAATTGGTGCGGCGCTATCACCCGACACTCATCAAGGTCGCTCGCTACTACGTAGGAAGTGTCGCGAGCGCCGAAGACGTCGCTCAAGACACGTGGATCGCGGTACTCAAGGGCATCGAGAAGTTCGAAGGGCGAAGCTCGTTGAAGACCTGGCTGTTGCGAATCTGCGCGAATCGAGCACGAACGTCGGGCGTGAGAGAGCACCGATCGATCCCCGTCGACCCCAACGAGTCCGGTCCGACCGTGTCGGCGCACCGTTTCGACCAGGGCGGGTTCTGGAGTAAATCGCCAGTTCCTTTCACGGACGCCGTCGACTCGCGCCTCGACAACTCAGCGCTCTTGGCCGCGGTGCGCGGTGCGATCGACACCCTCGGTGAGCCGCAACAGGCCGTCGTAACGCTTCGCGACGTCGAAGGACTATCTACTCAGGAGGTGGCCACACTTCTCGGACTGAGCGAGGCGAACGTGCGAGTGATCTTGCACCGCGGTCGAGCCCGCGTTCGAGAGATCGTCGAAGAGGCCATGAAGGGATCGAAGATATGAAGTTGCTGCCGTCACCTCTGGTGTGTCGCGACGCCGTCGAACTGGTGAGCGACTATCTCGACGGCACCTTGTCTCGTCGGGACCGACGCCGCCTCGAGAAGCACCTTGCTCAGTGCGACGCGTGCACGGCCTACCTGGATCAAATGCGCGCCACGATCGCCGCGAGTGGCACCGTCGGTCCCGAGGACCTCCCGAGCGACGTCGTCGAGGGCCTCGTGAACCTGTTCCGTCAATATCGTTCCGACGACTGAGAGGTCCATTTCATGGCGTCGACTGAAACGCCCATCACCGTCTACGGCGCGAGTTGGTGTCCGGACTGTCGCCGAGCCAAGCAGTTCCTCGCGTCACACCGCGTCGCCTACGAGTGGATCGACCTCGAAGAGTTTCCCGAGAGGACTGCCGAGGTCGAAGCGCGCAACGACGGCAAGCGGATCATCCCGACGATCGTCTTTCCCGACGGCAGTTTTCTGGCCGAGCCGTCGAACGACGAATTGGCCGATCGCATCGGTCTCTCGCGCGTCGCTTCGGAGAAGGAGTACGACCTCATCATCGTCGGCGGAGGTCCGACGGGACTGACGGCGGCGATCTACGGTGCGCGTGAGAACGCCAAGGTGTTGATCGTCGAGAAGTCCGCGCCCGGCGGCCAGGCCGGCGTCACCGAGCGTTTCGACAACTACCCGGGATTTCCCGACGGCATCGGCGGCGCCGAACTGGCCGAACGCATGACCCAACAGGCGTTGCGCTACGGCGTCGAGATCCTCCAGGCCGTCGGCGCGACGACGATCGAACGCGACGGACCGATGATGCGCGTCGACCTCTCGACCGGCGACTTCGTCCTCGCACCGGCCGTGCTCGTCGCGACCGGTTCGACCTATCGGCGCACGGACGCCGAGGGCGAAGCGGACCTCATCGGCGCCGGCATTCACTTCTGCGCGACGTGCGACGGTCCGTTCTACCGCGGCGCCAAGGATCTCACGGTGGTGGGTGGTGGTAACAGCGGTCTCGAAGAAGGGCTATTCCTTACGCAGTTTGCCGACCACGTCACCGTCGTGCAGGC
>Ga0209483_1000937_pt1 | contig 23532 bp, 19 predicted proteins | sample NGEPerA_FD_184508 | JGI IMG/M metagenome (GOLD analysis project Ga0209483, IMG submission 184508) | Arctic peat soil microbial communities from the Barrow Environmental Observatory site, Barrow, Alaska, USA - NGEE PermafrostL2-A... | ecosystem: Environmental > Terrestrial > Soil > Wetlands >... | reverse complement strand
GCCCCAGGGACACCCTTGTCCGGATCGGTCAGAGGCCAGAAATTCGGGAAAGCAGCCTTGAAAGTCATCGCCAGTTCAATTCGCAAGGGCAACGTCATCGAGCAAGACGGCAAGCTTTATGTCGTACTGACCGCGGAGAACATCCATCCCGGCAAGGGAACGCCGGTCAGCCAGATCGAAATGCGCCGCATCAGCGACGGGGTGAAGATTTCGGAACGCTACAAGACCACCGACCAGGTGGAAAAGGCGACCATCGAGGATCATAACTTCAACTATCTCTATGCAGATGCCGACGGTTTTCACTTCATGAACACCGAAAGCTACGACCAGATACAGGTGCCGAAGGACGTGGTCGGTTCGGCCGCGCCCTATTTGCAGGAAAACATGCAGGTCAAGCTTTCGATGCACGACGCGCTTCCGGTGGCGATCCAGATGCCGCAGCGCGTCACCCTGGAAGTCGTGGAAACCGAGCCGGTGACCAAGGGCCAGACCGCGTCGTCCTCCTACAAGCCCGCGATCCTCTCCAACGGCGTACGCACGGCGGTGCCGCCGCATGTCGGCACGGGAACGCGCATCGTGGTCATGACGGAGGACGGCTCTTACGTCGAGCGTGCGAAGGACTAGGCGATATCGGGACATGGGCGGGGGGCAGTTGAGTAAGCAGGCTGATCGCCGCGCCTTGCCCCGGCTGATGGCGGCTGCGCTCGTTTCTTTCGTGGTGCTGATGGCCGCTACCCTCGCTGCGCGCGCCGACGAATTGAAGACGCCGGCGATTTCGGCGGTCCGCGTCGAATGGCGCAGCGCGCTCGATCAACTCCGAAGCGAGATCAACACCCAGCCGGCAGTGGCCTTTAATTTTGCCCGTCGCTACCGGCTGCCCTCTTCCGATCCGCGCTCGATCCCCGCGCTGGTGCAACTCAATGCCGCGGCCTCGCCGATCTTCACCGGGATCGGACGCAGCCAGGTGCCGGTGTTGCTGCCGTTCGACGCCGCGGCCTTTCTCGACGCCCGACTGAACGGCGCATCGACGGGCCAGCCGCTGTCGCGCTACCAGGCCGATTTCCGGCCCGTCGACCTGTTCGATGCCGGTCCGGCCGGCTATGACGCGACGTTTTCGCTAGAGCCCGGCGCCGGCGAAGGACTGCCGCAGCGGAGCTTTGCAAGGCCCGTCGAGGTCCAGATCACCGGCTCGATCCTGGTCTACGACATCAACGATCCCCTCGGCGGCAAGGGCGAACCGGTCAAGGCCTTGGCGGCGCAATATCCCGACCTGCGCCGCTTCATCCGGGAAGGTTATGTGCGTTACGCCTTCACGCGCTTCGGCGTCCCCTATGTGGTGTCGATCCAGTGTCTCGACACCGCCCCGCGCGCGCGGCGGCTGGCCTGCCACGAGGCCTATCCGGTGGCCGAGCGATTCCTTAAAGCGCTCCACGTGGCCGGCGGCCAGCCGTCGCGGCCGCGGCTCGATATCGCAGCCCTCACGGCGGAGCGGCCGGTCGAGCGTTCGCCTGATTTCACCTATCGGGCGAGTGGCGACATCATCGCCAACAGCAGCCATCACAAGCAGGGCGGCCGCGCCGACATCACCGCCTATTCGCAGATCCGCTTTCCGCTGGAGAAGGCGCCCGCCTTCGTACATTCGCAGGAATTCCGCAATCGTAAATCGAGCGACAAGCCGCTCGACGAGTTCGCCGGCAGCAACACCAGCTATCCCTGGCAGGATAATTTCTGCGAGGCGCGCAGCTTCAATGTCGGGCAATGCCCGGGCGGCTTCGGTCACCAGGGCGAGGATATCCGCCCCGGCCCCTGTCCCGCCGGCAGCGAGGCGGACAGTGCTTGCGATCGCAAGAAACAAAGTGTAGTCGCGGTCCGCGACGGCGTCGTGATCCGCTCGCCGAAGCAGCAGGCGGCGACGCTGCAGATCAACACCGCGACCGAGCACATTCGCTTCCGCTACATGCACATGAATCCGGCCGCGCTGGATGCCGATGGCGTGTTGAACGGCCGTAACGTCGAGGAAGGCGAGAAGATCGGCGTGGTCTCGAACTATCTCGACCACCCGAACGGCACCACCCGCCATCTGCATTTCGACGTGCAGGTGTTCACGCGCGACGGCTGGCTCTGGGTCAACCCCTACGCCACGCTGGTCTCGGCCTATGAACGGCTGATCCGCGGACGCGGACGCGTGATCGGGCCTGAGATCGCCGCAGTCCCCGACGTGGCGCATGCCACTGCCCTGCCGGAGGACGTCATGCGCGCCAGTCCGCAGGAGGGCGAGGAGAACTGATTGCTATGATGCTGCGGCGACCGCCTTCTTTTGCCGCGCCGGCGGCGTCCAGCGATAGGCGACACCGAGCCTGTTCCAGACGTTGATCGAGGCCACCGCCGAAGACAGATAGGCCAATTCCCGTTCGGAAAATTCGGCGCTCGCCTGCGCGTAGACCTCGTCGCTGACGCCGCCAGTCAGCAGCGTCAGCGCCTCGGTCCACGCCAGTGCCGCGCGCTCCCGCGCCGAAAACTGCGGCGCCTCGCGCCAGACCACGACGAGGTTGAGCTTGCCGACGGGGATGCCGAGGCTTTCTCCCTGCAGGATGTGGAACTGTACGCAGAAAGCGCAGCCGTTGATCTGCGAGGCGCGCAGCTTGATCAGCTCGAGCAATTGCTTGTCGAAGCCGGCCGTTGCCGCAATACGGCTCAATGCAAACACCGCGTCATAGGCTTCGGGCGCCAACCGCTTGAAATCATCATATTCGATTCTGGCGTGAGACATTTTATCTCCCAATGATATCAGTGTTATGATATATTATAAGTGTACTTATACCGTTCGCAAGTACGAAACGATGCGGACGGTGAAGCGGAAATGGGCAAAAACATGAAAGGCCGAAAGGCCAAAAAATCCCGAAAAAATTCCCGCGCAAAACGGCCCTTCCCGAAGCCGAAAAAATCCGCACCCGGTCCGGCATCGGGCGGGCGCCGTCCGCCCCCGCCCGGCCAGGGCAAGCGCGGCGAAAACGGCCATTTCGGTTATCTCTTGCGCCAGGCCCAGGCCGCAGCAAGGCTCAGTCTGGAGCGCGCGCTCGCCGACCTCGGCGTCACCCCGCCGCAATTCGCTGTCCTGACCATGCTGAAGGCCTATCCCGGTCTTTCCGGCGCCGACCTCGCCCGGGTGGCGCTGCTGACGCCGCAGACCGTCGGCGTCATCATCCGCAACCTCGAGCGCGCCCGCGCCATCCGGAAGACGCCGCACCCCGTGCATGGCCGGGTGTTGCAATGGACATTGACAGGGCATGGCCGGAACCTGCTCGGCCGGTGCCGACGTCACGTCATGGCACTGGAGCGACGGCTCGCGGCCGGGCTTTCCGTGAAATCGCAAGCGACGGTGAGGCGCTGGCTGTCCAAAATTGCCGCAGATTTGCAGCAGGAAGGCTAGGTTCCCATGGGAGCCAGGCTCTGCCGCGCCGCTCCACGCCCAGCTAGACTGCCCCGATGAAACCGCCTGATTCCCTAACCACGCCGACCCGCCGCGCCTTGCTGCGATCGGGCGTCGCCGCGACTGCCCTGCTCGCGCAACCGCTTGCGGGACTCGCCGCCACACCACCCGGCTTCGATCGTTGGCGCGAAGCCTTTCGCGCCCGCGCGCTGGCCAAGGACATAACGGAAGCGACCTGGAACCGCGCCATGGCGCATATCGATCCCGACATGTCCGTGTTCAAGCAGATGGGCGAGCAACCGGAATTCAACGAGGAGATCTGGCAATATATCAACCGCCGCGTTTCCGACTGGCGCATCATCGCCGGCAAGGAGGCGCTGAGAAGAAACGAGGCGCTGTTCGCGCGGATCGAGCGGGATTTTGGCGTCGAGCGCGGCACGCTGCTCGCGCTGTGGGGCGTCGAATCCGCCTTCGGCGATCCGCTGGTGCAGCAGAACCACATGCGCCCCGTATTCCCCTCGCTGGCGGCGCTCGCGTGGAACGCGCCGCGCCGCAAGGCATATTGGGAGAGCGAGTTGCTCAATGCGCTGCGCATCGTCGATCGCGGCTGGTCGACACCCGAGCAGATGCGCGGCTCCTGGGCCGGCGCGATGGGACATACCCAGTGGATGCCGGAAGTGTGGCTCCATGTCGGCATCGACTACGACCATGACGGCAAGATTTCCCCGTTCGGCAAGCCCGACGATGCGCTCGGCTCGACGGCGAAATATCTGCTCGATCGCGGCAAGTATCATCGCGGCGAACATTGGGGCTATGAAGTCCACGCGCCGAGCGGCTCGTCCGGCGGCAACAAAACCTATGCGGCATGGGCCGGGGGCGGCGTTTCGCGCGCCGACGGCCAGCCGTTTCCGCAACCGAACGCATCGGCGAAACTATGGATACCAGTTCCGGGCGGACCGGCGTTCCTGCTGGGAGCGAATTTCTATTCGGTGAGGAGCTATAACCCCTCGATGAATTATGCGCTGGCGATCTGCCATCTCGGCGACCGCATTCTGGGCAGCTCCCCCTTCATCCAGCCCTTCCCCGGCTCCGAGCGCGCGCTGACGCTAGCCGAGGTGCAGGAAATGCAGGTGCGATTGACAAAGGCCGGTTTTGACACCGGCGGCACCGACGGCCGCGTCGGCAACGACACCATGGCCGCGATCCGGAATTTCAAGATCAAGGCGGGGATAGAGCCGGCCGACGGTTATGGTGGCTTGAAGGTGCTGGCGAAGTTAAGGCAGGGCGGATAATTGGTCTTCGTCATTCCGGGGCGCGCGGAGCGCGAACCCGGAATCTCGCAAACCAATCTCCCGATTCCGGGTTCGCGCTCCGCGCGCCCCGGAATGACGCGATCATCTGATCACCGCCGGGCCCTGATCCGGAACCGCCACATCCAACACGCGCAGTTGCACCCGCTCGGTGCCCTGATAGCGGTCGACGGCCAGCGAGCCTGCGACGTGGAGCGGCTGGCCGCGATTTGCCACCAGCGCGTTGCCGAGTTTCTGGCCGATCGCGCGGAAGGCGATGCCGTTGACGATGGCGCCGTCGCCCGACTTGAAGCGCAGGCGCAGATGCGCCTGGCCGACTTCATCGGCGTAGATCAGTTGATGCGCCGGCAGCGCGATAACCGGCTCCGGATTGCCGCTGCCGAATGGGCCGGCGCGGTTCAGCGTTGCCGCCAATTCCGCTATCACCGCGCGGGCCGACACCGCGCCGTCGATGAAGAGTTCGTTGACATGGCGCGACTGCGCGACGTCATGGGCCAGCGCGCTCTCCATAGTGGCGCGGAATTCGGCGAGTTTTTCCTTGCGCAAGGTGACGCCCGCCGCCATCGCGTGGCCGCCGCCTTTCAGCAGCAGGCCGTCGTGAACGGCCTGCCGCACCGCCTTGCCGAGATCGACGCCGCCGATCGAGCGGCCCGAGCCGGTGCCGATGCCGCCGGGCTCGAGCGCAATCGCAAAGGCGGGACGCGCAAACTTTTCCTTGAGCCGCGCGGCAACGAGGCCGACTACGCCGGGATGCCAACCTTCCGACGCCGTGACGATGACCGAGCCTTTGTCCTCGAGGCCGAGTGAGGCCAGCGCCTCGGCTTCGGCCTGCGCTTCGGCCGCTTGCTCGATGACGCGGCGCTCGCTGTTGAGCCGGTCGAGCTCGGCGGCGATCCGCGCGGCCTCGGAAACATCGCCCTCCAGCAACAGCCGCACGCCGAGATCGGCGCGGCCGATACGGCCGCCCGCATTGATGCGCGGGCCGAGCATGAAGCCGAGGTGCCAGGCTTCCGGCGGCCCATTCAGCCTTGACACGTCCATCAGCGCGGTGTGGCCGACATGGTCGCGGCGGCGCATCGCGATCAGGCCTTTTGCCACGAAGGCGCGGTTGAGCCCGATCAGCGGCGCGACATCGGCCACCGTGCCGAGCGCCACGTGATGCAGCACGCCCAAGAGATCCGGCTCCGGCATCTCCGCGGTCCAGAAGCCGCGCGCGCGCAGCTCGCGATTGACCGCGACCAGCGTCACCAGCACGAGGCCGACGGCAGCGAGATGGCCGAGTCCAGAAAGGTCGTCGAGCCGGTTGGGATTCACCAGCGCGTCGACCTCGGGCAATTGATCGCCCGCTTGATGATGATCGATGACGACGACGGACATTCCGAGCCGGCGGGCTTCGGCGAGCGGCTCCAGACTCGTGGTGCCGCAATCGACGGTCACCAGCAGCGTCGCGCCCTTCTCGGCCAGCATGCGCACGGCCTCGACATTGGGGCCATAGCCTTCGAAGATGCGATCGGGGATGTGAATCAGCGGATCGAGCCCGCAGTGGCGCAAATGCCAGGCGAGTAGCGCCGACGAGGTCGCGCCGTCGACATCATAGTCACCGAAGATCGCGACCTTCTCGTTGCATGTCGCGGCCTCCGCGATCCGCTTTGCGGCGGCTTCCATCTGCGTCACGGAATAGGGATCGGGCATCAACTTGCGGATGGTCGGATCGAGAAAATCCGCAACCGCATCGATCTCGACGTCGCGGCCCGCCAGCACCCGCGCCAGCATTTCAGGCAGTTGATAGCGCTGCGCGATCGCCAGCGCCCGCGCCGCTCCCCGCGCATCGAGCCGGTCGCGCCACAGTCTTCCCGTCGCCGAATGCGCGACGCCGAGAAACGCCATGGGCGGCTCGAGGGAGAATGCGGTGGCGGGGAGTGTCATGATGCCCCCAGCAGATAGGCGAATTGGCGCGCTAATCAATGATTCGCGGGAATGCAGAAGCGAGTTATACCCGTCATCCCAGGATTTCATGTAGCCCGCATGAGCGCAGCGATATGCGGGGCGGAGCATAAAGGATGGTCCGATATCGACGTAACTTCATTCCAGGCGGCACCTATTTCTTCACGGTCGTACTCGCTGACCGTCGCTCGACGGCTCTCGTCGACCACATCGGCGCGCTACGTTCGGCATTCCGCGCGGCTATCCGCGCACGGCCGTTTACGATCGACGCGATCGTGGTCCTGCCGGATCACCTGCATGCCATCTTTACCCTGCCGACGGACGATAAAGATTTTTCAGGCCACTGGCGGCGGATCAAGGGGCTTTTCAGCAACGCGCTGATCAAGACGGAGCCTTGATCTCAGGCGTTGGCCAAACGGCGAACTTGCGCTTTGGCAAAGGCGGTTTTGGGAACACACGATCCGTGATGATCGCGACTTCGCGCGGCATGTCGATTATGTCCATTTCAATCCCGTCAAACATGGGTTGGTGCAGCGCGTGCCCGATTGGCCCCATTCATCGTTTCATCGTTACGTCCGTGAGGGTATTTTGCCGGAGGATTGGGCGGGCGACGTCCGCGACAGCGGTGCAGATTACGGGGAGCCAATCGGATAGACGTAGCAGATTGTAGCCGTAGCCCGCATGAGCGAAGCGAAATGCGGGATAGATGTTAAAAGGAAGTCCCGGATTTCGCTTCGCTCATCCGGGCTACGGAATAACGGCGGAACGGACGGCGCGTCCTCAACACCCCATCCTGTCGGCGATGCCGCCAAAATCCTTGGCTACGATATCCCAGTCGCCCCTCGCCTCGAAATCGTATTTCTGCAAGGGGCCGTATTCGGTCGGGCGGGCGACGAAGGCCGTCTTCAGCCCGAGTTTCTTGGCGGCCTTGAGATCGTGGTTGTGGGCGGCGACCATCATCACCTGCTCCGGCGCTAGGCAAAGAAGCCGCGCGGCGCCGAGATAGGTTTCGGGGTCGGGCTTGTAGTGCTCGAACAGTTCGGCCGACATGACGAGGTCCCACGGCAGGCCCGCGTGCTTGGCCATTTCGGTGAGCAGCGCGACATTGCCGTTGGAGAGCGGCGAGATGATGTATTTCGTCTTCAGCCGGGTCAGGCCGGCGATGCTGTCGGGCCACGGGTTGAGCCGGTGCCAGCCCATGGTGAGGTAATGCAGATCGGCATCGGTCAGGCCGGATATTCCGAACTGCGCCACCAGTTTTTCCAGGGACTGACGATGCAGTTTGTCGAGGATGACATAGCCGCGTTCGGGATGCTTGCGCACCTCGTCCATCGATGCGGAATAGACCGCACGCCAGCCGTCGACCAGTGCAGTCCAGTCGCCCTTGACGCCGCGTTTCTCGCTCCATTTGGTGAAATCGGCGATCAGGCTGGTGCGCCAATCGACCACGGTACCGAAGACGTCGAACACGAGGGCTTTGACGGCGGATATGTCGGACATGGTCGCTTCCCCTGTTGTTGTCATTCCGGGGCAGCGCGGAGCGCGAACCTAAGATGTGCAATTGCACATCGGGGAATCTCGAGATTCTCTGGTGCGCAGTTGCGCATCATAGTTCGCGCTTCGCGCGTCCCGGAATGACGGCGTTAGTCGAGATGGAATTTTTCGAGTTGGCGGTGTTCGCCCTTGATGTAGCGCACGGTGCCGGTGACCGAGCGCATCACTACCGTCTCGGTTTCGATCACATCTTTCCGGAACTTGACGCCCGAGAGCAGCGACCCCGTGGTGACACCGGTCGCGGCGAACAGGCAGTCGCCGCGCGCCATGTCCTCGATGCCGTAGATCATGCGGGGATCGCTCACGCCCATCTTGCGGGCGCGCTCGCGCTTTTCCTCGGTGTCGAGGATCAGCCGGCACGCCATCTGGCCGCCGATGCAGCGCAGCGCCACCGCCGCCAATACGCCCTCGGGTGCGCCGCCGGTGCCGATATACATGTCGACGCCGGTATTGTCGGGGTCGGCGCAATGGATGACGCCGGCAACATCGCCGTCGGTGATGAGGCGCACCGCCGCTCCGGTCGAGCGCACGCCGTTGATGATGTCGGCGTGCCGCGGGCGATCGAGCACCAGCACGGTGATGGCGGAGGGCTCGACCCCCTTGGCCTTGGCGAGGCGTCGGACGTTATCGGCGGGCGTGGCGTCGAGCTCGACCACGCCTTTCTTGTAGCCGGGGCCGACCGCGATCTTCTGCATATAGACGTCGGGCGCGTGCAGCAGCGTGCCGCCATCGGCCATCGCCATGGTGGCAATCGCGCCCGGCATGGCCTTGGCGCACAACGTCGTGCCCTCGAGCGGATCGACGGCGATATCGACTTGGGGACCGGTGTTCATCCCGACCTTCTCGCCGATGAACAGCATCGGCGCCTCATCGCGCTCGCCCTCGCCGATCACGACCGTGCCCTGGATCGGCAGCTTGTTGAGTTCGCGGCGCATGGCGTCGACGGCGGCCTGGTCGGCGGCCTTCTCGTTGCCATGGCCGCGCAGCCTCGCGGCCGACACCGCGGCGCGTTCCGTCACCCGCACGATCTCCAGCGTCAGGATCCGCTCCAGCAACAACTGCGGCGGTACGGAAATATGGGTCGTCATCGCAACACTCCCTTGACGCTTCACGGCGGGTCTTGCCGCCCGCAACAATGATTGGACGCAGGCTCCGTTCGGAGCCTGCGTTAGTTTTTTTCGATCCGTATTACCTGCGGCCGGCCGCTGATCACCTTGTCGCGCTGCACCGCCTCGAGCGCGCGATACACCGCATCCTCGCTGGTGGCATAGGTGATCAGGATCACCGGCACCGGAGAGGCCTTGTTGCTGGCGCCGTTGGCGTCAACGCCGTCGGGGTGGCGCTGCACGATCGACTCGATCGAGATTTTCTGCTCCGCCAGCCGCGTGGCGATGGCGGCTGCGGTCCCCGCAAGGTCGCGCGCCATCAGGCGTATGTAATAGCCGCCCTCATGGCGCTCCATCGGCGCCTTCTTGGTCTCGCGTAATTTCGCCACCGGCCGTCCGAACGGCATGGCGCGAATACCGCGCGCGACGTCGGCGATATCGGCGATCACGGCGGACGCGGTCGCGGCCCCCCCGGCACCAGGACCGACCAGGGTAATCGGCGGAAAACCTTCGCCGTCGATGGTCACCGCATTGGTGACACCCATCACCTGCGCGATCGAGGTCGATTTCGGCACCATGGTCGGATGCACGCGCTGCTCGATGCCCTTGGCGGTTCGGACCGCAACGCCGAGCAGCTTGACGCGGAAGCCGAGCTGTTCGGCAGCGCGCAGGTCCTCGGGCTTGATCGAGGAAATACCTTCGACATAGACCGCGCGCTGCGCGACCTTGGTGCCGAAGGCAAGGCTTGCGAGGATCGCGAGCTTCTGCGCGGTATCGTGGCCGTCGACATCGAAGGACGGGTTGGCCTCGGCGTAGCCCAGCCGCTGCGCATCCTTCAGGCATTCGGCGAATGACAGCCCCTCCTGCTCCATCCGGGTCAGGATGTAATTGCAGGTGCCGTTGAGAATGCCATAAACGCGGTTGATTTCGGTGCCGGCAAGGCCCTCGCGCAGGGTCTTGACGACGGGGATCGCAGCTCCAACGGCGGCTTCGAAATTCAGCGCGCCGCCATGTTTTTCGGCGGCCTTCGCAAGCCGCAGGCCATGTTTGGCGATCAGCGCCTTGTTGGCGGTGACCACCGACTTGCCGGATTTCAGCGCCGCCTCGATCGCCGAGAGCGCGGGCTCGCCGGAGCCGCCCATCAATTCGACGAAGCAGTCGATACCGGGATCATTAGCCAGCGTCAGCGGATTTTTCGCCCAGTCGATACCGCGCAGATCGAGGCCGCGCTTCCTGGCTTTCGAGCGCGCGGTCACGGCGACGACACGGATGCCGCGCCCGCAGCGCGCCTGCAGCGCGCGGCCCTGGCTTTCGATGAGACGGACTACCTCGGCGCCAACAGTGCCGAGCCCCGCAATACCCACTTTCAGGGGTGCGACCATGACGAGAAAAACCTGCCGGAAAGACTGATATCAGGCATGATCTGGTCCGAAAACCGGAAGTCCACTTCTCGGGATCATGCCTACCGCCGGTTGGCGAGAGGAACCACGTTGTGCAACGTTTCTATGCCGCTTTCAAGGAAGCGGCGCACGCCGCGGGCGGCCTGGCGGATACGCTGCTCGTTTTCCACCATGGCGATGCGGACATAACCCTCGCCATGCTCGCCGAAAGCGACGCCCGGGGATACGACCACGCCGGATTTCTCCACCATCAGGGTGGCGAACTGCATGCTGCCGACGCCGCGGAACGCCGGCGGCAGCGGCGCCCAGGCGAACATCGAGGCGTCCGGGGGCGGAATATCCCACCCGGCCCGGCCGAAGGATTCCACCAGCGCGTCGCGGCGCTTGCGATAGGTCTCGCGCATCTCGCGGATACAGTCCTCAGGCCCGTTCAGCGCCGCGGTCGCGGCAACCTGGATCGGCGTGAACGCGCCATAATCAAGATAGGATTTCACCCGCGCCAATGCCGCGATGATGCGGTCGTTGCCGACCGCAAATCCCATGCGCCAGCCGGCCATCGAAAACGTCTTCGACATCGAAGTGAATTCCACGGTGACGTCGATCGCGCCGGGAACCTGCAGCACCGAAGGCGGCGGATTATTGTCGTCGAAATAGACCTCGGCATAAGCGAGATCCGAGAGGATGAAGATCTCGTGCTTTTTCGCGAACGCCACGAGATCCCGGTAGAAATCGAGATTCGCCACATAGGCGGTCGGATTGGAGGGATAGCAGACCACGATCGCCAGCGGCTTCGGGATCGAATGAATGATGGCGCGCTCGACCGCCTCGAAGAATTGCGGCGTCGGCTCCGAAGGCACCGAGCGGATGACGCCTCCCGCCATCAGGAACCCGAAGGCATGAATCGGATAGCTCGGATTTGGGCACAGCACGACGTCGCCCGGCGCGGTGATCGCCTGCGCCACATTGGCAAATCCCTCTTTCGAGCCCAGTGTCGCCACGATCTGGGTTTCCGGGTTGAGCTTGACGCCGAAGCGCCGCGCATAATAGGCGGCCTGCGCCTTGCGCAGCCCGGTGATGCCGCGCGAGGCGGAATAGCGATCCGTGCGCGGCTTGCCGAGGGTTTCCTTCAGCTTCTCGATGACATGGGGCGGCGTCGGCAAATCCGGATTGCCCATGCCGAGGTCGATGATATCTGCGCCGGCATTACGCGCGGCCGCTTTCGCCCGGTTGACCTGCTCGAACACGTAAGGCGGCAGACGGCGGATGCGGTAAAAATCCTCCATGTGACCTCTCTCCGGCAAACGGCGGGACAGAATCCTGGGCATCCAGCGCTTCGAAACCGGACCGGCTTCGATTTGGAAAATCGCCCTAAATCAGGGATTTAGAGCGAGTTCAGGCGCAGGATGGATGGTTTCGCCCTGATTTGCCGTTGAATCGCGCCTCTTTTAGCACGGACGCCCGGCCGCGCCAGCGCTTACGGCTATTTCGGAGCCGGGTTTTGGGCAGCCGCCACCGAGGCCTGGCGATCCCGCGCCGCCGCGAGTTCGGCCTCGATCTTGGCCCGCTCCGCCGGCGCCAGCTCCGGTTCCCCACGATCAGGCGGAAGGTCGTGAACCGGCAGGTATTCGCCTGGATCGGGAGAGCGCCTGGGCGCATCGGCCGGCGTGCCAACCATCGGCAAATCGGCGATCGACGTCGACGAGCAGCCGCCAAGCGCAAGCGCCAACAGCGCTGTCGCGGCCAATGGCCCCCTATATCGATCCGCCGACATCAGTTCCGAAGTCCCATTTCGCTGGCAAGAGACTTGCAGCGACACGAACGGCTATTTTCACTGGAATTCGCGAGCCCGGGCTCAAACCATTGTCGCCCGAAACGATTAAAGCCCAAACAACAAACAATAGGCGTGGGGCCCGAATATGACGGAAGCGCGGGTTTTTGTCGCAGTGCAACAGATGGAAACATGCCGTTGACCATCCAAACGGCACCGTCGATCAACGCGGTGACGAACTCAACCCGAACCTATAGTGTCTGCCCATGAGCGACGTCACGATTGAGACCCAGGCCGCAAGGAAATTCGATCCCGAAGCCTTCGCCATGAATCTTGCGCGGGCGATGGAGACGAGCGGCCAGGCGCTGGCCGCCTATCTCAAGCCGCGCGAGAGCGGCCAGATCAAGGACAAGCCGCCGAGCGAACTCGCCGAGGTGATCAAGACCTTCACCGCGGTGGCGGAATATTGGTTGTCGGACAACGACCGCTCGACCGAACTGCAATCCAAAATCGCCAAGGCCTATCTCGGGCTGTGGGGCTCGCAGATGCGCCGGCTCGCCGGCCAGGAGGCGGAGCCTGCGATCGCGCCCTCGCCGCGCGATAAGCGGTTCGCCGACCCCGAATGGAAATCCAACCAGTTCTTCGATTTCGTAATGCAACTCTATTTGCTCACGACGCAATGGGCGCAGGAACTGGTGCGCAGCGCCGAAGGGGTGGATCCGCACACCCGCAAGAAGGCCGAATTCTACGTGCAGCAGATCACTAACGCGCTGGCGCCTTCGAATTTCGTGCTGACCAATCCCGAAGTGTTGCGCGAGACGTTATCGTCCAATGCCGACAATCTCGTTCGCGGCATGAAGATGCTGGCCGAAGACATCGAGGCGGGCGGCGGCACGCTGCGGATCCGGCAATCCGATCCCTCCAACCTCGTGGTCGGCGTCAACATGGCGACCACGCCGGGCAAGGTGATCTATCAGAACGAGCTGATGCAGCTGATCCAGTATTCGCCCGCGACCGAAAGCGTGCTGCGCACGCCGCTTCTGATCGTGCCGCCCTGGATCAACAAGTTCTACATCCTCGATCTCAAGCCGGAAAAATCCTTCATCAAATGGTGCGTCGACCAGGGCGTCACGGTGTTCGTGATCTCCTGGGTCAACCCAGACAAGAGTTTGGGCGCGAAAACCTTCGAAGACTACATGAAGGATGGTCCGCTGGCGGCGATGGACGCGATCGAACGCATCACCGGCGAAATGAAGGTTCACACCATGGGCTACTGCGTCGGCGGCACGCTGCTCGCCTCCACGCTAGCCTGGCTTGCGGAAAAGCGCCGGGTCCGCGTGACCTCGGCGACGTTCCTCGCCGCGCAAGTCGATTTCACCCATGCCGGCGACCTCCTGGTGTTCGTGGACGAAGCCCAGGTCTCCTCGCTCGAGCGCGACATGCAGGAATCGGGCGTGCTCGAAGGCAGCAAGATGGCGATGGCCTTCAACATGCTGCGTTCCAACGACCTGATCTGGTCCTACGTCGTCAGCAACTATTTGAAGGGAAAGCCGCCCTCCTCGTTCGACCTGCTGCACTGGAATTCGGACGCCACGCGGATGCCGGCGGCGAACCATTCCTACTATTTGCGAAATTGCTATCTGGAGAACCGGCTGTCTACCGGAAGCATGGTGCTGGACAACACGCTATTGGACCTGTCGAAGGTGAAGGTGCCGGTCTACAATCTGGCGACTCGCGAGGATCACATCGCGCCTGCGGAGTCGGTGCTCTACGGCTCGCAATTCTTCGGCGGACCGGTGAAATATGTGCTGTCCGGCTCCGGCCATATCGCCGGCGTCGTCAATCCGCCATCGTCGGGCAAATATCAGTTCTGGACCAATGACAATATCAGGGACGTGAAGCTCGCCGACTGGATCAAGGCAGCCCAGGAGCACAAGGGCTCGTGGTGGCCTGACTGGCGGCAATGGCTGGAGACAATCGACGCCGAACAGGTGCCGGCGCGCGCGGTCGGCGGCGACGCACTGCGCCCGATCGAAGATGCGCCCGGCAGCTACGTCCGGGTTCGCGCATAGCGCAACGCGTCGCGCTCGAATATAACAGCTCGTCCCGACGCGGACGAGATTCGAAACTCGAATTGAGGGGGAAAGCGATGACGCGAGAATTGTTCTGGCTGACGCTAACGGTCATTATGACGGGGCTATTGTGGGTGCCCTATATCCTCAACCGCTGCCAGGTTCGCGGTCTCGGTGGCGCGATGGCCAATCCTTCGCGCAACGACAAGCCGCACGCCGAATGGGCGACGCGCCTGATGTTCGCGCATGACAACGCGGTCGAAAATCTCGTGATTTTCGCACCGCTGGTGCTGATCCTCAACGCGACAGACTATTCCAGCCAATGGACGGTACTGGCCTGCGCGGTCTATTTCTGGGCCCGCGTCGCGCATCTGCTCGTCTACACCATGGGCCTGCCGGTGTTTCGCACGCTCGCCTTCACCGTCGGCTTCCTGGCGCAGGCGGTGCTGGCACTGGCGATTTTCAAGATCCTCTGAGTTCGGGTCCGGAATGCGGTCTCTTCCGCACGACGACAAACAGCATCGACGCCTGTTTGTCGTCGAAACCTCGTACGTCGCCTGTTTCAATCGACAGTGAACTCCAGTCGCCGGCATCGGCATACGCAGCGCGCAGCCAATCCGGCGAGGGGTAATTGTAGTAACGATTGAGCGCGTCGCGCCCTTCGGCATCGCCGGTCTTGAAGCTGGCGTAGAAATAGCCGCCGGGTTTTAGCGCGCGCCATATCCGCGCCAGTACTTGCGCAAGCTCCGGCCTCGGGACATGCAGCAGGCAGGCATTGGCCCAAACGCCGTCATAGGCCTCGATCTCTCCGAGTTCATGGAACAGCAATGTCTCGACCTTTCGGCCCAGACGCCGCGATGCCACCGCGGTCATCTCGGGCGAACCGTCGGTGGGGCGGACATCAAAACCCCTTGCAACCATTTCCGCGGAATCGGCCCCGGCGCCGCATCCGAGTTCAAGGATCGACGCGCCGGGGCGAAGCAGCGCCAGAAAACGAATCAGCCGCGTATGCCGGGTGCGCTCGCGTTCGGCATAGGCCAGCGCGTTACCGCGGTAAAATTGCAGGGTCTGATCGTCCACGACATCCACCCCATCTCACGGAAACAGCGCGATCTGTTCGAGGCCGGAGGTCTCGGGAAAGCCGAACATCAGGTTCATGTTCTGGATCGCCTGCCCGGCCGAGCCCTTGACCAGATTGTCGAGCACCGAAATCACGATGGCGCGGTTTTTGATGCGGTCGGCGAAGACGCCGATCTGCACGTAGTTCGATCCGCGCACATTCTGGGTCTGCGGCAGCACGCCTTCCTTCGCGACATGCACGAAGGGTTCGTCGCGGTAGGCCTGCTCAAGCGTCGCGCGGAGATCGTCGGCGCTGACACCATCGAGCCTGACATAACACGTGCAGAGTTCGCCCCGCGCCATCGGAATAAGATGCGGGGTGAAGTTGACCGTCACGGGCGCGCCCGCAGCTATGCCCATCTCCTGATCGATTTCGGGCGAGTGCCGATGCGCGCTGACCGAATAGGGCGAGAGCCCCTCGCCCGCCTCGCTGAACAGCGTGTTCTGCTTCAACCCGCGGCCGGCGCCGGTGACGCCTGACTTGGCGTCGATCACGATGTCGTCGACATCGATGATTTTTCTCTTCGCAAGCGGCGCCAGCGCCAGCAGCGCCGCGGTCGGATAGCAGCCGGGACAGGCGACGAGCCGGGCGGCCGCGATATCATCGCGATAAAATTCGGTGAGGCCATAGACCGCCTCGCCTTGCAGTTCGGGCGCGCGATGCTCGTGGCCGTACCATTGCGCATAGGCGTTCATGTCGCGTAACCGGAAATCCGCGGACATGTCGAGGATCTTGATTCGGGGGTTGGCGGCCAGCACGGCTGCGATGATTTCCTGGGTGGTGCCATGCGGCAACCCGCAGAATACCGCGTCGAGCCCGGTCCAGTCGACCTTTTCCCATTCCACCAAACGAGGCAGGTCCAGCATGAAGAAATGCGGAAACACCTCCGCCATCGCCTTGCCGGCGTGGGTATTGGCGGTGATCGCCACGATTTCGGCATTCGGGTGCCGCGCCAACAGCCGCACCGCATCGGCGCCGGTGTAACCGGACGCACCGAGAACGCAGATCCTCTTCTTCGCGCTCATGACAACGTCCCTTCGGGCAACTCGCTTGCGAAAAGCTGCGGCCGCAGCGCGCGCATCTCGCCAGCGATACTTTGTGCCGCCGGTTCCTTCTGCCGCGCCAGCTCGGTAGCAATCGCCAAGTGATCGGCGTCGGATTTGTGCTGGTTGAGCTTGAAACTGCCCTCGACCTCGTCGATCGTCATCACCAGACCCACGATCGCCTTTTTCAGCATATCGAGGCGCGCCGCCGTCACCTTCGAAACCGTCCACGGCGTCTTCGGAGCCAACCAGCCCTCGAACTTAGCGCTGAGCGCGTCGAGATGGGAGGCGAGTTCGGAATCCGACTGCATCCGCACCGTGCCGGTAAGATGCACAGCCTGATAGAGCCAGGTCGGCACCTGGTCGGGAGAGACGTACCAGTCCGGCGAGACATAGGCATCGGGGCCGGCGACGGCGAGCAGCCACGGCGTCTTGCCGTCGGCCAGTTTCGCCAGCGGATTGCCGCGCGCGAGGTGAAATGCCGCCTGCGGCGTGCCGTCATCGGCCGCGGTGAGATAGAACGGCAGCGAGGACGCGCCCGGCTTGACGCCGTCCCATGCCGTGAGGGTGCCGAAACCGCGCGCCTCCGCAAAAGCAAGGCTCGCGGCGCGGTCGGACTTGAACATCGGAGGCGTATACATTTTAAACTCCTGCTTGACGTAGGAGCCGCCCGATCAGACCGCTTTTTTGCAAGGGAAAAGCCGCGGAGAGGATCCGGCGGCAGAGGCTGAGATCTTAAGCGCAGATGTCCGCCCGTACCGCGAGAGCGCGGCGGCGGCGAGCGATCGAAATGGTCGCGGCGTTGTTCATGGGCGCGGCTATAGGGCCGCGGCCACCTTTCGTCAAGATGAGCCCGTCATTCCGGGCGCGCAAAGCGCGAACTATGGTGCGCAACTGCGCACCAGAGAATCTCGAGATTCCCCGATGTGCAATTGCACATCCGAGGTTCGATGCTGCGCATCGCCCCGGAATGACGGCAAGTTTCAGATCGTCGGATTCCACGGCGCCGGGATCACTCGGTAGCCGCTACCATCCTTCTCGACATGGCCGAGGCCCGGGAACGGATAATGGAAGCCCTGCACCATCAGTTTCTCCGCCACCACCATGTCGTAGACCCGGCGGCGGGTCTTTTCCGCGACATCGGCATTCTGGTCGAAGAAGGCGTGCCAGCCGGGATTGGTCGCAAACGGGTTGGGGTTGTTGGTGACGTCCGACTGGACGAACACCTTGCCGGAGCCGGACGACAGCACGTAGGAGGTGTGACCGGGCGTATGACCGACGCTCTCGACCGCAAGCAGCCCCGGCGCGACTTCCTTGCCCCATTCATAGGGCGTCACTTTTTTCTTCAACGCGGCCTCGAAGACATTGCGATTGTTCTTGAACAGGCCCTGCATGCGCCCCGCAGGCGCCCGGCTCATCTCGCCATCGTCCATCCAGAACTTCCATTCGGTCGCGGGCACCAGCACTTCGGCATTCGGAAACGCAGGCTGGCCGTCCGCGGTCAAAAGGCCGTTCACGTGGTCGGTGTGGAAGTGAGAGATCACGACCATGTCGACCGCCTTGGGATCGAAACCGGCGGCCGCCATGTTATCGGCGAACTGACCTGCCGCGCCTTTGCTGTTGACCTTGGCGACCGGGCCGTTGCCGGTATCGACGACGACCAGCTTGCCGCCGGTATTGAGCACGAGCGGCGCGAAGTAGATCGTGAAGATGTCGCGCGGGAGAAACGCCTTCTCGAGCGCGGCGTTGACCTCTTCCTTCTTCGCGTTGGTGATGAAAGAATCCTCCAGCGGGAATGTATTGCGGCCGTCGGATACCACCGTGACCTCGATGGCGCCGACCTTGTAGCGATAGAAACTCGGTGCCTGCTTTTCGACGATGGGAGCGGCTGCGTGCGCGGGCCCGGACGGCAACAGCGGTGCGGTTGCGATCGCGGCGGCTCCAGTAAGTGCGTGGCGTCGTGTCAGTTCCATGGCTGATGCCTCCCTGCGGGACCAAGGCTTCGGTGCGGCTTTTTCCGCTTCCGCCTGTTGTCACGACCATTGATAGCAGCGTTTTTGGTCCGGCGCGACATCGGGGATGCCTTTGATCGTGCGCCAGGGCCATTCCGCGATCTGCGCGATGACGTCACAAAGGCTTGCGGATGCCACGGCTGGAACGACGTGCAGCAGCCCTCGCGGCCTACTGGAGGCCGATATGCCGGAATAAGGCTCCCCAAAAGCTGTTTCCGATGGTCAGCCCCGCCAGCCTGGCGCTGGCTTCGGAATTGCCGCCATTGGCGGCCCTGCTATACCATTCGGTGGCCTCCTGCGTATCCTTCGGAACGCCCAGCCCGCTCTCATAGGCGTAGCCCAGATTATATTCAGCCTGGCTGTCGTGCTGCTCGGCGGCACTGCGAAACCAGTAGACCGCCTTCGTGTAGTCGAGCGGCACACCCTGACCCTTGACGTAGAGCATTCCCAAATTCATCTGCGCCCATGCATTGCCCTGAGCGGCTGCCTTCGTGAACAAATCCAATGCTCGCGGGAGGTCCTGAGCGACCCCACGGCCGTCCCGACACATGCTTGCCAGGCGAGCCAGGCTCCAGGCGTCGCCTTGATCGGCCGCCTTCGCATACCACTGGGCCGCGAGTTTTTCGTCGCGCGTCACCCCAAATCCTTTCTCATACAAATAGCCCAGATGCGCTTTGCTGTAGGCATCGCCCTGTTCTGCCGCCATCAGCAACCAGCGCATGGCCTCGCGATAGTCGCGCTCAACCCCACGGCCGGTTTCGTACATGCTGCCAATATAGGATTGAGCCTTGGCGTTGCCGCGCTCGGCAAAGGGCTTTAGCCTCGCCATCGCGAGCTTGTAGTTTCGCTCCAGGAACGCATTTACGCCTTCGCTGAATTCGGAGCTGATCTCCGTGGAATAGGGAGCCGCTTTCGGAGTCAGGCCGATCGGCCCGTATTTGAACTCGATGAAGCTGTCCAGGCCCGTCTTGATGGCCGCGGCAAATTCCGCCGGGCAGACTGCTGAATCAAAGCTCAACCGGACAAGCGCGCTGGAACGCACCGTCCGATCATCGAGCAAGGCGGAGCCGCTTACTTCGATGCGTCCGCTCGCCGCGCCAAAGGGCGTAGTACCGCTGAAATTTGCCGTATAGGCGACCGCCGCCGGCTTCTCGTAGAAATTGGTTCCCTCCGGAAGCGACAGCGAACTGGTTTCCCGATACTCCAGCGAGCGGCAACGGAAGGGCTGATCGGAAACGCCGTCCGTCGCCAGCATCAAGAGGGAGGGCCGCATGTCCGTGAGCGGCAGCATCCTGACGCGCGTGGGTTCGCCAAGCTCGACAGGCTTGCTGATCTGGAATGCGGCGGTGATGGCGTAGCTGTCGGACAGATCACGCGGATTTGCAAAGACGTAATCGCCGCTGCCGCTCAGGTGGGCTTGTTCAATCAGCTTCCTGGCGATGGCTGACCGATCCACCCCTTCCAACCCCTGCACGACTGCGCGTCCAATCTGCGCGCCCAATCCCGTGCCGGACAAGATCGAACGCGCCTGGCGTGTGCCGTCGCTCGCGAGCGCATAATCGGTATCCGCAGCAAGCGTGAAGCGCTCCGGCGCTGCTACCGGAATGACGACCATCGTGCCCTTGTCGATGTTGAGGGCAGGCTTGCCCCCAAGGCCCGTCGGCAAGGAGCCGAACGCCAAAAGCGACGCGGTCGGATCGAGATACTGGTCGATCTGCGGCACATAAACGATGGCATGATTGAAATTGGGGGTCGCGACCGTCGTAAGCGTATATTGTCCATCGGCGTTCACTGCGACGAGATTCGCTTCTATTCCCTGGGCTGCGAGCAAGGCCTTGAGGATGGTCGCGTGCGCCTTGCAGTCGCCATAGCGGGACGCGAGCACTGAGGAAGCCGGTTGCGAAGTCCAGCCGCCGTCCTCGAAACCAATCCCGACGTAGCGGATGTTTCGTGCCACCCAATTGTGGATTTTCTCCACCTTGGCGCGTACATCGCCGGCATCGCCGACAATATCGGTCGACAGCTTCCTCACGGTCTCGTCAGGCACCGCCATGGGCGCGTTACGCGCATTCAGCATGGCCGCGAAAGCCGCATAATCGGCGAAGGTGCTGACCTCGAAACGCCGGGCGTCATCGAACCAATCGCCGTCCATCAGACGCGGCTTTGGTGTCTCCTGTTTGAAGCGCACATGATGAATGATCCGCTCGCCTCGTCTCTCTTCGCTGTGTTCGACATTCCGCGCCGCGACGTGCAACGGCCTCGAGGCCGGCCCGTCCAGCGTGAGTTCGATCAACTCGGGCGGCTGATCTGACGTCTGGGTCCAGTAGCGAGCAAACTCACCCTCAAACACAGGTCTCTTGGTCTGAAAGGTAAGGCGTCCCCTCACCTTGTCGCCTGCCACGACGTGCGGATAGGCGATGATCCTCTCTCTCCGTTCGTCGAAATACGGGGAGGACTTGTCCGACGACGCCGGTTGGTCGCGGACGACGCGCCCATCGACCGCGATCACGCTGCCGTCCGCCTTCAGCGTGGCGAGGTCATCGGAAGTCAGTTCGCTGAAATAACTATTATACGAAAAGTTTTGCTGTGAGATCGCCCGCGCGCCCTTCTCGTCGAGGGCCTGGATTTCGAACTCGAAGACAGTCGTGCTCAGGCCCTGTTCGTCAAACGTCACCGTGTAGCGGCTGACGGTTCGCCGCCAGCCCGGATCGATCCAGACCGGATCCTGATGCGCGCTTGGCGCGTCCGCGGCGTTGGCCGCGGCGAAGGTCGACGAGATCAGCAACAACAGCAAAGCCGGAAAGATACGCACGATCATGCTGCTCAAAGCCCCGCGGACGACGGTCACGTCGGCGGCTCAGATAACATCAGGAAATTACCAGCCCTCTCCCCAGATAGAAAAAATTTTATGTTCTCTCACGCGCGGCGTGATCGGATGCCGGGGATTGGCGCGTTTTCAAGCCGGCTGGAGATCGGCTGCACGGCTTGTACAGCCATCATCGCGGGTTCCGCCTTCCGGGCTAGACCGCGCGCCACAGCCATTCGGCGATCTGCGCGATGACGTCGCCGAACAGCAAGAGTGCGGCCGCCCAGACCAGCGCAGAGACGAAATTGGCGACCTGAAAACTCCAATACGGCATCTCGAAGATGCCGGCGGCCAACGGAACCGAGGCCCGCAGCGGCCCGAAGAAACGGCCGATGAAGATGCTCGGAATGCCCCATTTTTTCACAAAGGCCTCGCCGCGCGGCAGGATTTCCGGATAGCGCGACAGCGGCCACATCTGCGCGACATGTTCCTTATATTTGAAACCGAACCAGTAGGAGACCCAGTCACCGAGCGCAGCTCCAAGCCCGCCGGCGAGCCACACCGGCCAGAACGAGATGCCGCTGGCGCCGATCAGCGCGCCGATCGCCACCAATGCACCCCAGGCCGGGATCAGCAGCGAAATGAAGGCAAGCGATTCGCCGAACGCCAGCAGCAGGACGATCGGCGAAGCCCAGGCCTGGTGGTCGCGCACGAAATCCGCCAGCGCGCGCGCATATTCTTCCATTCGAAACGCCCTTCCCGACCCGGCCTTGATTCTTGAACCTTTCCAAGGGTTCGATACAAGGAACAGGTAAGCCAGCGCCATCAGCAACATCAAGTCACAAAGGTGGGGACGGCGCGTGAGCCAAGGCTCGAAACGGCCCGCATTTCGCAACAAATAGCCAAGGAAAGACGAATGATCGGATCGTTGATGATGTGCGTGAGCGTTTTGGTCCTCTTGGCCGGCATGCTGGCCGGCATTGCGATGGGGATTGAGCAGAACTTCGCGCTGGCGCCCGCTCATGCCCATTTCAACCTGGTTGGCGGCGTGTTGTTGTTCGTGTTTGGACTGTACTACCGGCTGGTTCCAGCGGCCGGAGCCAGCACATTGGCCAAATGGCAGGGTTGGCTGCATATGATCGGCGGAATCCTGTTCCCGGCCGGCGTCGCGCTGGTAATCCTGAAGGGTGAGACGTTCATCGCCGCACCGATCGTGGGGTCACTAATCGTGACCGCCGCAATGGCGCTGTTCGCGGTCATCGTATTCCGGACCTCACGCGCCTAGATGAAGGCAAACCGCCTTTTCCGCCTGCGGAAGGGGCCCGCCGACCGCCCGACGTCGTCACTTTTTAAGCCCAACCGTGGCATAGTCAGGGGAACTGATTCGCTGGCGCAGTTGCTGCGCGCAACACATGAAAAACAATGCCAAAACCTTTGAAATCACTTGCTAAAACCAAGGCGACCGAAGACCTGTTCGGCGCCGCGGAACCGAAGGGCCGCGCAGCGCTAAAGGTGGCCTCGCGATCTTCCAGCGCCGAGGCAGGCTATACCGCGCGCGACATCGAGGTTCTCGAGGGGCTCGAGCCGGTGCGGCGCCGGCCCGGCATGTATATCGGCGGCACCGACGAGAAGGCGCTGCACCATCTGTTCGCCGAAGTCATCGACAACTCGATGGACGAGGCGCTGGCGGGCCATGCCGGTTTCATCGAGGTGGAATTGAGCGGCGATGGATTTCTGACCGTCACCGACAATGGCCGCGGCATTCCGGTCGACCCGCATCCGAAATTTCCGAAGAAGTCCGCGCTCGAAGTCATCATGTGCACGCTGCATTCCGGCGGCAAGTTCGACTCCAAGGTCTACGAGACCTCGGGCGGTCTGCACGGCGTCGGCGTTTCCGTGGTCAATGCGCTGTCGTCGCGGCTCGAGGTCGAGGTCGCGCGCGGCCAAAAGCTCTACCGCATGGCGTT
>Ga0209483_1000936_pt1 | contig 23534 bp, 16 predicted proteins | sample NGEPerA_FD_184508 | JGI IMG/M metagenome (GOLD analysis project Ga0209483, IMG submission 184508) | Arctic peat soil microbial communities from the Barrow Environmental Observatory site, Barrow, Alaska, USA - NGEE PermafrostL2-A... | ecosystem: Environmental > Terrestrial > Soil > Wetlands >... | reverse complement strand
GCGCCTTATGCCAAGGCCGGCGATGATTTGGCCAGCCCGCGGGCGGGATTTCCAACCACCGTCGCGCCGGGCGGGACGTCGCGAATGACCACCGCCCCGGCCCCTACCGTGGCCCAGGCGCCGATCGTGATCCCCGGGGTGACGCACGAACCGATGCCCACGAAGGCCCCTTCGCCGACGGTGACCGTCCCCGCCAGAGCGACGCCCGGGGCGATATGGCAGTAATCGCCGATGCGGCAATCGTGCTCGACGATTGCGCCGGTGTTGATGATCGCGTGGTCGCCGACGGTGGCCCCGGCCTGGATGATCGCACCGGCGCAGATGAGGACTCCGCTTCCGATCAGGGCGCTGGCGTCGATCCAGGCCGACGGGTGGCGGATGGAGACCCAATTCCAGCTGTCTCGGGCCGCGACGATCCTCTCGCGCGCGGCGTTGGACCCCACGGCGACATGAATCTCACCCGCCCGCGGACCCAGCGGAACCGGCGAGGTGACGGGCGCGCCCAGCAGGCTCTGGCCGCGCGCGGCGGGATGATCGTCGAAGACGCCTTCCACATGACGCCCAGCGGCCCGGGCGGCGGCGACCGCGACCTTGCCATGGCCGCCGGCCCCGATCAGCCACAGTCCTTCAGGCGCCATCGCGGGCGGTCTCGGCCGAGCCCTTGAATTCCGGCATGGTGGCGTCGCCGGGCGCGCTGATTCCCTCGCGCCTCAGGACGCTCCACAGGGTCAGGCAGAGTATCTTGATGTCGAGCCAGAAGGATCGGTTATCGACATACCACACGTCGAGGGCGAACTTCTCGTCCCAGGAAATCGCGTTTCGCCCGCTGATCTGCGCCAGACCGGTGATTCCCGGCCTGACCTCGTGCCGCCGCGCCTGTCGCGGTGTGTAGCGTTCGAGATAGCGCATCAGCAGCGGTCTTGGGCCGACCAGGCTCATGTCGCCGCGCAGGACGTTCCAGAGTTCGGGCAGTTCATCCAGGCTCGTCGAACGCAGCGTCCTTCCCAGCCCGGTCAGCCGCTGATCGTCGGAGAGCGGCGTTTTGTGGCCGTCGGCTTGGCCGCGCATGGTGCGGAACTTCAGGATCGAAAACGGCCTCGCGTCGAGACCCGGCCGGATCTGGCGAAACAGCACCGGCCGGCCCATCCGCCAGCCCACCACCAGCGCGATGGTCGCCAACACCGGGGCCAGAACGGTAAGTCCGACGACGGCGCCGACGACGTCGATGCCGCGCTTCAGTCGGTCATACATGCGCCCTCCCCCACGGCGCCCTGGCGGGAAGTCGCGATCCTATAGCCGCCGGCCTCGCCGCCGACAACTCGCCCTGGCGGCCGGCGCCGCGGGGAGCGAACGGTCGTGGGGCGCGACAGGCGGTCCGCGGCGCCATCCTCAGCCGAGGCCCAGACTGGCGATGACCGCGGCATTGACCTTGCGTACGTCGTACCGGTCCTCGGCGTAACGGCGCGACGCGGCGCCCATGGGGCCGGCCAGCGACGGCTCGGCGATCAGCCGCTCCATCGCCTTGGCCAAGGCGACGGCGTCGCGCACCGGTACGAGGAACCCGTTCACGCCTTCCATGACCGTCTCGCGGCATCCCGGCGCGTCGGTGGTGATGATCGCCCGACCCATCGCCATGGCCTCCAGCACCGAACGCGGCGTACCTTCACGATAGTAGGATGGCAGCACACAGACGCTCGCGTGGCTCAGCGCCTCGCGCACGTCGCTTTGTTGCCCGAGGTATTCCACGCCCCCGGCGATCAGGGCATCCAGTTCGGCCCTGCTGATCGAGTCCGGCGACGGGTCGAAATAACCGGCCAGTCGAAACGATACCCCCGGGTGACGGATCTTCAGCGCGGCGGCGGCGGCGGCGTATTCCCTGACGCCCTTGTCTTTGAGGAGCCGGGCCATCATCAGAAAGGTGACGCGTTCTGGAAGCGGCCGGACGGCGTAGTGATCCAGGTCGATCCCCGACCCATCGACCACCGTGACCTTCGCCTGGCCCCCCAGCAGGCCCTTGCTTCGAAAATAGTCACGATCGTCGGGATTTTGGAAAATCACCGAGGTGCAGCGGAAGATCGCCAGCCTGTAGAGCACCGTCGCCACCAGCTTGCTGATCACCCGCTTGGGCTCCCACCCCCAGGTGAAGGCATATCCCAGGCCCGTGATCATCGCGGTGATGTTGGGCACGCCGGCGCGATGGGCGGCCAGGGCGCCCAAGGTGACCGGCTTGATGGTGTAGGCGATCAGGACGTCGGGCTCGAGGGCGCGGAAGATGCGGCTGAGTTCGGCCACGCTCCGCAACGCCTTGAACGGATTGAGGCTGCTGTTGACCAGGTCCAGGGCCAGGGGTTCGGCGCCGAGTTCGACCAGACGCGCCGCCGTCTTCGGATCGATATCCGGCGCCATGGCGACCACTCTCGCGCCGCGCTGGACGAGCGCTTCGACGAGGGGACCGCGGAAGTTGATCAGGGACGGACCGTAGGAGCCGAACAGCACCACGGTGGGCCGGCGCGGCCGTTCAGACGTCATGGGCAGGCCCGGGTGGGGCGTGACCGAAGCGCCGATGGGATTCACCGGCGGCCGGGACGTTCGCCCGGCCATGGCGTTTTTCAGGGACGTGGGCGCCCTCACGAGGTCCGTGCCCCACCCGAGAACGGCCCGTTCAGCCACGCCTGGACCATCAGGATCGGCCACAGCTGATGCTGGTAGTTTCTCCAGCCGCTCTGGTGCACGTCCCACAGCCGCCTGACTTCCTTCGGGTTGAAGAGCTCATTTGTCGAAAGACTCCTTTCGTCCAGCATCGCCTCGCCCCAGTCGCGCAGAGGGCCGCGGAGCCAGGCGCCGATCGGAATGCCGAAGCCCATCTTGGGTCGGGTGACCAGAGAACGCGGCACATGACGGTGCAGCAGTTCGCGCAGCGGCCACTTGGTCGCGCCGCCCCTGATCTTCATGTCGATGGGCAGGCGCCAGGCGAACTCCATCACCTCCGGGTCGAGCATCGGGACGCGGGTCTCCAGGGAGTTCGCCATCGCCGCCCTGTCCACCTTGGTCAGGATATCCCCGGGGAGATACCCGATCGCGTCGAGCACCATCATCCGCTCGGTCGGCCCCAGATCGGCGATCCGGGACAGGTCGCGGCCGGCAAATCCATCGGCGACGATGGGCTGGTTCACCAGGGCCTGGGCGCGGGGATTGATCGATATGAGCTTGTCGTACAGCTCGTCGAACGAACGGCTCGCGATGACGTTCGCCGCCCGGTGGATCTTGTCGCCGGGATTGACCGCGAATTTGCCGAGCACGCGGCCGATCATCCGGTCCCATGTGTCGGGGGAAAGCGAGGTCATGACCGATGGCAAGCCGTCGCGGACAAACCCCGGGATCCGGGAAAAAAGGCCCCAATAGCGGTGAGAATAGAGATGCCGGTTGTAGCCGCCGAACAGCTCGTCGCCACCATCCCCGGACAGGGAAACGGTGACGCTGCGTCGCGCCAGCCGGCTGACGATGAAGGTCGGAATCTGCGAGGAATCGGCGAATGGCTCACTGTAGATGTCGGGCAACGCCAGAATGACCGCCTGGGCCTCGGCCGGCGCGAGGATCATTTCGGTGTGGTCCGTGCCGAGATGTGCGGCGACCGCCCTGGCGTATCCGGCTTCGTCGTAGGATTTTTCGTCGAAGCCGATCGTGAAGGTCTGGACCGGGCGGCTCGACCGCTCCTGCATCAGGGCGACGACCGTCGATGAATCCAGGCCGCCGGAAAGGAACGCGCCAAGGGGGACATCGGACACCATCGCCCGCTCGACGGCGTCGCCGAGGATCACGGCCAGCTCGTCCACGGCGTCTTTCGGCGTTCCCCGGAACCGATCGGACCCGGCTTTCGCCGCGACGGCCAGCGAATCCCAATAGGTGGTGGTTTCACTGCGTCCGCTTCGGGGATCGATGGTGATGAAGGTTCCAGGCATCAGCTTTTGGACGCCCAGGTAGGCCGAATAGGGCTCGGGTATGTAGAGAGTCCGCACCAGCAGGCCGATGGCCTGCGCATCGATCCGCGGCGCGAAGGCGGGATGTTTGCGCAGCGCGGCGATTTCCGAGCCGAACAGCAGGCGTCTCGCCGATCCCCCCCCCTGCCAGCCGTAATACAGCGGCTTCTCGCCCATCCGGTCGCGCGCCAGGGTCAGGGTCCGGTCTCGCCGATCCCAGAGCGCCAGGGCGAACATGCCCCTGGCGCGGCGCAGGGCCGCCTCGAGACCCCAGGCGACGACGGCCGCCAGCAGCACCTCGGTGTCCGATCGCCCGGTCCAGGACGGGGCATTGCCCGATCGCTCCAGCTCGGCGCGAATATCGGCGAAATTGTAGATCTCGCCATTGAACACGATGACGAAGCGACCGTCGTGCGAGGCCATCGGCTGATGGCCGGCGGCCGTCAGGTCGATGATCGAGAGCCGGCGGAAGCCCAGCGCCACTCCCGCCGCGTGATCGACCCAATGACCGCAGTCGTCCGGCCCGCGGCGGGCAATCGCCTGGGTCATGCCCCGGACGACCGCCTCGGCCGTCTCTTCGAGCGCCCCTGGGGCGATGAAACCGGCGATGCCGCACACTTGCGCCGTTCTCCCGGGGCTAGGCCAACCGCCGCAGTCCAGATCGCCAGGCAAGGGGGGCCAGCGTGGCGACGAACACGAGGGTGAAGATCGCGCCGGCGGCCAGCAGGCGGATCAGGATCGGATAGCTCGCCAGAACCGGCAGCAGCCGGTTCAGCGCGAACCAGGCAGGAATAACGGCTACCGCGATCGCCGCAAGCCCGATCATCAACTCCCGGCTGATCAGCCGCGGCTTCCAGGCCACCACCACCAGCACCTGCCCGACCAGATAGACCACCGCCGCGGTCGAGGCCCCGAGCGCGATCCCCGCCGTTCCCATGGTTCCGCTCAGCCACTTGCTGATGGCGAAGTTGGTCACCGACGCCACGATGCCGATGACCAGCGGCGCGACCATCCGCTGGTGGGAGAAGAGCAGCCGGTTGAAGATCTCGCGCAGCGCCACGAACACGATACCGATGGAAAAATAGGCGAACGCCGTCGCGGTGCTGGCGACACCCGCGGCCGAAAGCGCGCCGCGGCCATAGACCAGGCCGACCACGTCGTGCCGCATCACCACCCCGACGATCGCCGCCGGGGCGGTCGCCGCCGCCACCAGCAGCATTCCGAAGGCCAGCGTCCTGGCTGTCCGGCGATCGTCGGACCCGGCGGCGTCGGCCGCCAGGCGGGGGAACAGGAAATAGGAGACCAGCATCGAAAAGGTGGTGGCCAGAAACATCGCCAGCCGGCTGGCATAGTTGAGGTGGGTGATCGCTCCCACGCCCAGCCCGCCGGCGAGGTAGATGCCGACGTAGATGTTGATCTGATCGAGGAAGGTGCCGAGCATGACCGGGGCCGAAAGCAGCGCCAGCCTGCGCAGCGTCGCCGCCTTGACCGCCAGGCCCCAGACGGTCGAATAGAAGCGCCGGGTCTGGAAGCGCTGGATGGGCGCCTGGAGCACCCAGGCCAACACGGCCGCGACGATCGCGATCTTGATGTCGCCGAACTTCGCCGCCAGGACGACCCCGACGATGGCCAGCAGATTGTTGATCACCGGCACCATCAGCGGAAGCTGATACAAGCCGTGCGCCTGCTGGATGGCGTTCTGGACGGCCACGTAGCCCGAGAACACGAACCCGACGGCCATGATCAGGGTCAGGGTCTGGGCAAGCTGGAGCGTCGCCGCCGGCGCTCCAGGCGCCGTCCAATGCACGATGGCGCCCGACCCCAGGGCGCACGCCACCGCGACGGCCAGGGCCAGGATCAGGTAGATCTGGACCGCTTCGTTCGCGAACGTCTCGGCGTCCCGTTCGCTGGTCAGGCGCCTGGAGATGTACAACGGCAGGAAGACGACGTTGATGGTGACGAAGATCGCCGTCCACATGATGCCCGGGATCATGTTGGCGATGAAAAAGGCGTCGGTCGAATTGTTCGCGCCGAAGAAAAACGATATCGCGACATCCCTCCCGAAACCCAGAAGCTTGCCCACCACGGTCAGGGACACCGCCAGCAACCCGGTTATCATGAAGGCGCCATACCGAGTTCTCTTGGCTCGCGCCTCGGCGCCGCCGCCACTCAGCACGTTCACGCAACGACCAGGCGGCGGTTATATCGCCGGCGATACCGCACGTAGAGGAATACGACGACACCCAGGGTGGCGAGGCTGCCGGGCGAGGCCATCAGCTGATTGTTGGCGGTCATCATCACCACCCCGAGCGACAACTCGCAGAACAGCAGGATCGCGAACGGATTTTCGAACCTGATCCCCTCCAGCCAGCAGCGGGCGTAGGCGAACGCGAAAAACCCGAACAGGGGAATGGTTCCGAAGAAGGTGAAATCCGAAGCAAACCACGAAAAAATCGTATACCAGCGTTGTTCGCCCCAACCGCTCTCCATGGCCGCCAGGTAGGGGTAGGTGTGCAGATACGCGAACGGGAGTCCGAACAGCCGTTCCCCAATGACCGAGATCGGGTAGGACGCGCCGAACATGAACGACCAGGTGAACGGGGTGTGGAGGGCGTAGCTCAGGCCGACGATCCCGTTGGTCAGATATTCGCACAATTCAGAGAGGATGAATCCCAGGTCCGGCCCAACCAACCTGAAGAGCGGATGGTTGATATCAAAATGGATCACCGCCAAATCATTCTTGTTTATGTTGAGGGCGTTGATCGCAATCGAAGCATATCTTTGAGAAAGGATCGTCGTCATCGCGGCAATACCGGCGATGGCGATGGTCACGACAATCGCGATGGTGCGCGGTTTTATCACCGTGCCCCTGCTCGTCGCCTTGAGAAGAAACATCGCGCTCACGAAGACCATGAGATAGCCGGTCCGCTCCTGGGTCCCGAGACTGAGCGTGAGGATGACCGGTAACCCGATCGCGACGAGAAGTATGACCGCCTGGGTCCAAATCCGAAAAGTCTTGAAATAATATAGACCCCAAATGGTGACAAGGAAGGAGGGAGCCGCCATCAAGCTGCTCATAATGAATGTCAGGCTATAGGTGCCCGAGTCTTTGACGTAATTCTTGTATCCCTGCGTATAAGTTTTTCCGATCGACGTCGGGTCAAAGCTGATACCTTTGAAAAATAGGGACGTTATGAGCGTAAATATAAATCCGGTGAAGGCCAAAGCGGCCATGAAGTTGAATAGCCGCCGATCGTACAATGTCCTGGCGATCGCTGCCGACGAATAAGGACGCGCCATTGGGACCCGGACACCAATAACGTAGCCGATTGAGATCGACAGACAAATGGCTCCGAGATATAACATTACCCTCGTTGCATCGAACTCATAATACTTAACCGGTCCAAACACCGTCAAGAAAAATGCAAATGCCAGGAATCCAATTATAAAGAATAAAGGAGCGTAGCGCATATCAATGATAAGCCATTTCTATTGAATCTGAAAAAGTCGTCTATACTCGCGTTCCTTGGCGTCACCGCTCAGGTTCCCGATCCCGAGGGATCTCGTCAATCCCTCTTCGATGTAGGTAACCGTGGTCTTGATAACCCTGGCGGGATTGCCGGCCACGATATGGCCGTCCGGCACGTCTTTCGTGACGACGGCGAACGCGCCCACGATGCAGTCCCGGCCAATGGTCACGCCCTTGAGGATCACGGCGCCCATTCCTATGAAGGAATTCTCGCCGACGACAATCGGCGCGGCGAGGTCGAGAGTCGGGTGCTGCTTCCTGAATGGCAGGACTCCTCCGTCATGACAGATGAATTTCGCGCCCACGCTGATGAATACGTTGTCATGGAGGGTCACCAGGAACGGCTCGGTGCTGAACATGGTGTAGCTCGATCCATATATGGCGAGCGTGCCCTTGACGTTGACTCCGATCGATCTCGCGTAGCTTACCGGCCAAAGTCTGGCATGCAGGATGTTGATCGGAAAGCGGAGGAGTCGTTTGAGCCTATATAGCATCAGCTTGCCGTGTGACCGTCTTCATGAACTCAGCCATGGGGGCGACGTATTGTTGATAATGAAACATGCCGGAAGAACGGCAGAACGCCTTCATCGCCGCGACATCGGCCGCCGGTGTGTTCAGAATGCGCGCCAATTGGCGACCCGCGGTGATGGTATCCTCATAGTCGATATAATGTCCAGTCTGTCCTTCGACATGATAAGAGACGATGCTACCCACGGCGTTGGTGATCACCGGTGTGCCGAAATGCACCGATTCCGCGAATTTGGTCGGGAATCCGGCGAGAGTCACGATGTTTTCCTTCCGCATGAAGATTGAATAGTCGGCCTGAGCGAGCTGGGCTCTCACCAGGGTCCGCGGCTGGCGTCCGTGGAAGACGATGCGATCGCCCAATTCGGCGAGAATCGAGGCCTGGTCCGCGACGATGGCGAGGTAGGTCTCCCGGCTCGGGCCATAGATATCCAGGGTGAAGTCGGCCCCCAGGCCCCGGGCGGCGTGCAGGGCGGCAATCACCTTGTCGAGACGGTCCTTCAGTCCCTCCATGCTTTCGGCGACGATCGAGGGAATGAAGCCGGTGCCGGCGAAGAACAGCCGTTTCGGCCGTCCGTCCGGCGTCGCGGTTCCGATCGCGCCCACGGCGACGTCATCGGGAACGAGCGTCGGGAGTTCGACCACCGGCACGCCGGCCGTTCGGTAGAAGTCGCTCAGGAATGCGCTCGATGTGATGACCCCGTCCATTGTCGGATTGATCCATCTCATGCGCATTGGCCGATCGACGTTCTTGACGATCGTCGCCACGCTGCGCATCCGGCTGACGGCATACCATTCGGCGACCTCGGACAGGGCGACCGCGCCGTGCGCGTGGAAATACGCTTTGAGCCGCGCCTGCGCAATGGCCGGATAATTGTAGCAGATCACCGCCGCCAGGTCGCCGGCATGGTGCGCCTCTATCACCCGGGTGATGTCGCCGATGCCGACAATTCGGCGAAGCCAGGCGAACTTGCTGACCGGGTAGGGAATCTCCCAGCACTCGAACGGCACGCCGTCATGATTGACGCGCTGGGCGTGGGCCTTGGCGGGCAGGTCCCGCGAGAGCCCGAAGAGCACCACCCGGTAGCCGATCTCCTTCAGGATCAGCGCATTGGCGAGCGCCCGCTGCGCCGCCGCGTTGCGGTCGGGAAATTCGAACGGGCCGACATAGATGATCGTGCGTCGGAGTGATGGCGGTCGCGGCGTCATGAATCCGACATTAACTTTCGAGCGGGCCCGACTGGCGACGGCAGTTCCGGGGGAGTCCCGGCCGAACCAACGCTTGACCGCGACCACATCCGCCCCGGATCGTCAAGCGATCTTTGCCAGACGAGGGCCGTTCGGCCCCCGGCGAGGCGCCGCGCGCCCAGGCGTGGTCGACAACCGCCGGCGGGGCGCCTACAATCGGCGCTCGGCTTGCCCTGGGGGCGGCCATCGGCCGGATGCAGGTCGTTGAAATCGCGGATCGTTTTGGCTGGATGGAGTGGTGGCGGGTGTTCGACGGTAAGAAGCTGCTCATCAGCGGCGGTACGGGGTCCTTCGGCACGGCGGTGCTCAAGAGATTCATCAAGGAGCCTTTTGACGAGATTCGCATCTTCAGCCGCGATGAAAAGAAGCAGGAGGATCAGCGCAACAGGTTCAATGACCCACGCCTCTCCTATTACATCGGTGACGTCCGTGACTACCGCTCGGTTTTGAACGCCACGCGCGGTGTCGATTTCATCTTTCACGCCGCGGCGCTGAAGCAGGTTCCTTCCTGTGAGTTCCACCCGATGGAGGCGGTCAAGACCAACGTCCTGGGCGCCGACAATGTCCTCGAGGCGGCGATCGCCAACCAGGTCGCGCGGGTGGTCTGCCTTTCCACCGACAAGGCGGTCTACCCGATCAACGCCATGGGGATTTCCAAGGCGATGATGGAAAAGGTGATGGTCGCCAAGGCCCGCACCGCATCGGGCGGGGCCACGACGATCTGCGGAACCCGCTATGGCAATGTCCTGGCCTCGCGCGGGTCGGTGGTCCCGCTGTTCGTCTCCCAGGCGCTCCGCGGGGAGCCGATCACGGTCACCGATCCGGACATGACCCGCTTCGTCATGACCCTGCCGGAATCGGTGGATCTGGTGCTTCACGCCTTCCGCGAGGGCGGGGCCGGCGATCTCTTCGTCCAGAAGGCCCCGGCGGTGACGGTGGCGGACCTGGCGCACGCCGTGATGGATGTGCTGGGCAAGCCCGATCATCCGATCAAGGTCATCGGCACCCGTCATGGAGAGAAGCTGTATGAGGCGCTGCTGAGCCGCGAGGAGATGGTGGCCGCCGATGACCAGGGCCGGTACTACCGGGTCGCCCCCGACAACCGGGACCTGAACTATTCCGCCTTCGAACACACCGGACAGGCCCGCCTCACCGAGGCGCGGGACTACAACTCCCACAACGCCGAACGGCTGGATCGGCGGGGGATGAGGGACATCCTTCTCACCCTCGACTACGTCAAGCGGGTGCTGCGCGGCCAGTCGCCGGAGGGCGATGAATGAGCAGGGCGGGAATCGTCGTCACCGGCGCCGATGGCTTCATCGGCAGGAATCTGACTGTCCGGCTGAACGAAATGAACACCTGGGAGGTTCGGCCCATCGAGGTCGCGTCCTCGGTGGAGGACTGGCGCGAGGCGGTGTCCGCCGCCGAGGTCGTCGTCCATCTCGCCGGCGTGAACAGGCCGCTCGATCCGGCTGAATTCATGACCGGCAATCGCGACACGGTCGCGACCTTGATCGCCGCGGTCGAAGCGACCGGTCGGCGAATTCCCATCATTCTCACCTCATCGGCCCGGGCGGACGACGACAGCGCCTACGGGCTCAGCAAGAAGGCGGCTGAGGAGACCCTGCTCGCCTTCGCCGACCGCACCGGCAATCCGGTCCACATTTTCCGGCTGCCGAACGTTTTCGGCAAATGGTGCCGGCCCAACTACAACTCCGCCGTCGCGACGTTCTGCCATAACGTCGCCCGCGGCCTGCCGATCACCGTCAACGACCCCTCCGCGCCCCTGTCGCTGGTCTATATCGACGACGTGGTCGCGGCGATCATCGATCTGGCCACGGCGCGCCCCGCGGGCCGGGGGTTCCGAACAGTCGCGCCCGTCTATCGGACGACTGTGGGCGAGGTGGCGGACTTGATCCGGCGGTTCCGGGATGATCGGCGGGACGCTCTGATCGAATCGGTTGGCGTCGGCCTGATCCGCGCGCTCTACGCCACCTTCGTCGCGGCCTTGCCGCCCGAGGCGTTCAGCTACCCGCTCGTCGCCCATACCGACCCGCGCGGCTCGTTCTCCGAGATGCTGAAGACGCGCACGTCGGGCCAGTTCTCCTACTTCACCGCCCATCCCGGGGTGACCCGAGGCGGTCACTATCACCATAGCAAGACGGAGAAGTTCCTGGTCGTCGAAGGCGAGGCCCGGTTCCGCTTCCGTCACATCCTCACCGGCGAAGCTCACGAGGTCCGGACCTCGGGCGCCGTGCCGGTGGTGGTCGAGACCGTTCCCGGCTGGACGCACGACATCACCAACATCGGCCATGGCGCCCTGATATCCCTGCTCTGGGCGAACGAGATTTTCGATCGTGACCGCCCGGACACCGTGGCCGAGAAGGTGTGACGTGGCGCCCCTGAAGGTGATGACCATCGTCGGCACGCGACCGGAGATAATCCGCCTGTCCCGGGTCATCCCCACCCTCGACGAACATCTCGATCACGTGCTCGTGCACACTGGCCAGAACTACGACTACGAACTCAGCGAGGTGTTTTTCCGCGATCTCGGCCTGCGACCGCCCGACCACGCGCTGAACGCCGCCGGGGCCACGGCGTCGGAGACGATCGGCAGGATCATCATCGAGGCGGACCGGGTCCTGGCCCAGGAAAAGCCCGACGCGGTCCTCATCCTTGGCGACACCAATTCCTGCCTGGCCGTCATTCCGGCCCGCAAGCGCCGAATCCCCGTCTTCCACATGGAGGCCGGAAACCGCTGTTTCGACCAGCGCGTGCCCGAGGAAATCAACCGTCGCATCGTCGATCACGCGGCGGACATCAACCTGACCTATTCCGACATCGCGCGGGAATATCTGCTCGCCGAGGGGTTTCCCGCCGACCGGATCATCAAGACCGGCAGCCCGATGTTCGAGGTCCTGACCCATCACCGCGCCGCCATCGAGCGTTCGACCAGCGTGGGCGATCTCGGCCTTGAGCCGGAGCGCTACTTCCTGGTCAGCGCCCATCGCGAGGAGAATGTCGATTTCGAGCCCCAGATCCGCCGCCTCACCGCATCGCTCAACGCGGTCGCGGCGAAATATTGCCTGCCGATCCTCGTCAGCACCCACCCGCGCACGCGCAACCGCATCGAACAGCTCGGCCTCGAGTTCGATCCGCTCGTCCGCCTGATGAAGCCCTTCGGCTTCCTCGACTACATCGCCCTGCAGATGCGCGCCCGCGCCGTGCTCTCCGACAGCGGCACGATCAGCGAGGAAGCCTCCATCCTCAATTTTCCGGCCCTCAACCTGCGCGAGGCGCACGAACGGCCCGAAGGCATGGAGGAGGGGGCGGTGATCATGAGCGGCCTCGAACCCGACCGGGTTCTGCTGGCCCTGGCCATTCTCGAAACCCAGGGCCGCGGCGAGAGGCGAACCCTGCGTCCGGTGGCCGACTACGGCATGCCCAACGTCTCGGCCAAGGTCCTGCGCATCATCGTCAGCTACACCGACTACGTCCGGAGGACGGTCTGGAAAGAGTACTGATATCAGATCATGTAGCGACCGGAGACCTGGATGACTCCAGTCGAGGTTATGGTTGCCGGGGATGTGCTTGTCACCGCTCCGGTCGTGGCGCCTACGAGCGAGACCACGGACCCGCCGCTGGTGTTCGAGATCAGGCCGCCGATCATGTAGAAGTTGCTCCCGCCGGGGTACAGCTGGCCCACGACCATTCGCTGGATGGGAAGCGTGATGGACGGAGTGGGCAGGCCGAATGTGATCCCGCCGGGGGGGAGGAGCGTGGTCGTCCCCATGTCGAAATTAATCGTGAAGTCCAGCACGTTGCCGTTGCGGGACCATTCGCCACTCAGGCTGCCATTGCCCAACGTGATGGGCGTCCCACCGCATGCCATCGTCGGTGCGTAGTTCACCGGGCCACCCCAGCCGAAGACGTTGCTCGAACCATTGCCGGAATCGTCGATCACGGGCGGATTGTTCAGGATGTTCGGCCCGACGTTCCAGGCCGCGCCGGATTCGATCGTGATCTGCGGGTAGACATCGCAGCCGACCATGCTGCCCGAGCCCCGCAGGGCGAGCGCGGTGTGCGTGCCGATCCGCATGCCGATAAGGGCGATGTTCTTGGAGTTGGTCGAGAACGCCAGATCGGAGACGTATCCGCCCTGAAGCGAGATGTCGCCGCCGCCGCCGAAAGAGAAGCTACACCGGCCCCCACCCTCGAAGTCGAAATACGTACACGAATTGATTCCGGTAGAGACTTCGTCCTGATAAACAACGCCGTACAGGCCGGAGCCGGCGATGCCGTTGGTTTGCCAGGCCTCCAGACCAAGACAGGTCATCCTGGACCCTGTCCCGAGGCGGGGGCTGGGGATATGGAGCGAACCGAGGCCGCCGCCGGCGGCGAAATTGACGATGCGGACCTCGTTGAGGATCTGGTTGCCATGGCCAGCGCCAAGAGCGACCCCCACGACCGGACTCGCGTTGCCGTCGATCCAAAGATCGCGGAGTTCCGCGCCGTCGAGCAAGGTGATGAATGCGCCCATGGACTTGGGAATGTTCGCCTGAATCTTACAGGTCATCTTGCCCGATCCGAGGACGCGGGTGTTGACGGGAATCGAAAGCGGCGACGTGCAGACGTAGACGCCGCCCGCGTACGTCTCTCCCGCCGTCGGAACCGTCGAGGACGCGCTGAGAAAATATGTGCCGGCGCCGCCGGCGCCGTTGCCGAATGAGGAGATGGTGGTGGCGCTCGTGACGCCGGCGCCCGACACATACTGGCCGACGGCGATGGTCCCGGACACCGACGACGCGCTCAGGACGGTCCCGCTTATGGTCCCCTGGAACGCCGCGCCGGGTGTGGGGTTAGGGAAATTGACCGTTCCGCCCGCGTTGGCGTTGAGAGCGCCCTGGATTGCCGCGTGGTCGTCGTGGATGCCATCGCCAAAGGCTCCGTACTGCATCACGTTGGGAAACTGCTCCTTGAGTTGCCAATAGGCGCCATCCGCGCTCTGGAAGCTCCCGGCTGGCGACCCCGCCGTCGTCCGTACGTATAGGCCCGCGCCGAGATCCCCGTATGCATGGTAGCCGAGGAGAGAAACCACATTCGGCCCTCCGGGCGAGGCGGGTATCGTGGCGGCCACGGCGTGGGCCAAAGTGTCGAAGAAATGTACCGAATCCGCCATCTGGCCGGGTCCCCATTTGGACATGCGCGACGGCCGTCCGTGTTTCGCCAATGGCCAAGCGACCGAACCGCTAGCGATGCACCTTTTCCGCTCCGCCGCAACGACGTTTCGGCTGATCAGGGTAACGCGCCGAGGGCCGCTCGGGCATCGGAAGAGCTCTGCGGGCGGCTTGGCGTTGAGACCGGCGCGGACCGTGAGGCTCTCCCGCGAAGGGCGGCCGCCCGAACCGTCGATGCCCTCTGGAACGTCATCGCCGCGATCAAGCGAAGACCCACTCATTCCGGGTCCCGATCGCCTAGGCCACCTCCTACTCCCTTGGCCCCGCGGTCATTGCATTGACACCGCGCGATATGGCACGGGTCATTCTTGGCGGATCGATGGTGTTTCCATACTCGGCCGACCAGTGATTTCCGAGGCGTGGGAGGGTTGCGAATGAGCGATGTGCCGCCAGGGATCGACACCCTCCCCGCCCCGGGTTTCGACGCGCGACCCCGGACCACGATCGACTTCTGGGATTCGCAATGGAACCAGCGCGACGACCGAGCCTCGGTCCAGCGATTGTTCCATGCGCGGGATTTTGGCCGGGACGGGCATTTCCTGCGGCTGATGCGGCGCTACGCGCCAGGCGTCTTCAAAGACGCGGCCGTGGTCGAGCTAGGAGGGGGAGCATCACGGTACCTCGTTGATCTGGCGAGACACGAGCATTCGAGAGTAACCGCTATCGATTATTCCGATATCGGCATTCGCCAGACCAAAGAGTTGTTTGCGCTTCATGGTATCCAGGGTGATACGATCTTGGCGGATATTTTCGAATGGCACGAAGCAGATGGATGCTTCGACGTGGTCGTTCATTGGGGCCTGCTTGAACACTTCGACGACCCGGCGCCGATTTTGGCGGCCTCGGCCCGCCTGCTGAAACCAGGCGGCGTCCTGGTTTTCACCATGCCGAATCTGGCGGCCGTCGGCGCCGGCTTATGGCGCCGATTCGCGCCCGGGAACTTCTCCGCGCATGTTTATCACTCTGATGAATCCCTTCGGGCGGCAATGAAGAATGTCGGTTTGCGGAGCGTGCGAATGTTCCACTGCGGACCCCCTCTGGTGCGGATGGCCCCCGCCGAACGGGGCGGGCTGGCCAGTCAGGCCGCGAACCTCGCTCACGCGCTCCTGCTCGCGGGCGGCACGCTCGCTCCGTCGCTCTATCTCCGCGGCCACCCCCGAATCTCCAACACTCGTGGTTTTGTCGCTCGAAAAATCTGACCGCATCCGTCCAGCGGGCACGGCGTCGGATTGACGGGGACTCGCGTCGCGCTCATATGGATCGGACAGATCGTCAACCTGACGAACCGGAGACCTCGGCGTCCGAGGGCGGCCTCCCCGCGGAAACGGCCGGGTTCACGGCCGGTCGTGTCCCGATTTCACGTGCCTCTTCGAGCTTCGTCATGAACCCCTCGAGGAGCTTCACGTACCGCTGATAGTGAAACAGGCCTGAAGAACGGCAGTACTCCTTCATCGCCGTGATCTCCGCGGCGCTTTGCTTCAGGATCGTCGCCAACTGCCGACCTGCAACGTCGCTGTCCTCATAATCGACGTAGTGCCCCGTCCGCCCCTCGACGTGATAGGAGACGATACTTCCCACCGCATTGGTGATTACGGGCGTGCCGAAATGCACGGATTCGGCAAACTTGGTTGGGAATCCGGCGATGCTGGCGATGGTTTTCTTGCGCAGGAATATGGAATAGTCGGCCTCCGTCAGCCGGGTTCGCACCAGGTCCCGCGGCTGCCACCCGTGGAATTTCACCCGCTCGCCCAGGTCCGCCAGCATTGACACATGATCCGGCGCGATGGCGAGGTAGTCGTCTCTTTCCACGCCATAGATATCGAGGCGGAAGTCGGCGCCCAGACCGCTCGCGACCCAAAGGGCCGCGATGACGCGGTCCAGACGGTCCTTCGGCCCGTCCCTGGTTTCCGCCACCACGGACGGATCGAATCCGGTGGCCGCGAAAACCAGACTCTTGGGCTGACCATCAGGCGTCGCGGCGACCGTCGCCTCGGCTTCGGCTTCAGCCGGCGGCAAAGTGGGCAGTTCGATGGTCGGAACACCCGATTTCCGATAGAAGTCGCTCAAGAACCCGCTGGCCGCGATGATCCCGTCCATCCTCCGGTTCGCCCATCTCATTCGAAGCGGGCGGTCGATGTTCCTGACGATTCCCGCCACGCTGCGCATGCGGCTGACGCCATACCACTCGGTGACCTCGGCCAGGGCGATGGCTCCGCGCCTGTGAAAAAATGCCTTGAGTCGCTCCTGGGGCACCGCCGGATAGTCATAGCATATGACCGCCGCGACATCGTCAGGGTGGTGGGCCTCGATCATCGACGTGACGGCGTTGATGCTCACGACCCGATGAAACCACATCCATTTGCTTGCCGGTTGGGGAATTTCCCAGCACTCGAACGGTAGGCCGCTGTGATCTATACGCTCGATGACGGCGTTCGCGGGCAGCGCCCGCGAAACCCCGATCAACACCACCCGATAGCCGATCTCCCTGAGAATGAGCGCGTTGGCGTGGGCCCGTTGGGCCGAAGTGTTCCGATCTGGAAACTCGAAGGCGCCCACATAGATGATCGTGCCGCGAGGCGGCCGCGACATCGCCGACCCAGGGCTAGCATCGAGGCGCCGTGACATTGGCCCGACAGACACCGACAGGATTCTCCCAAACCAACGCCGGCCGAGCCTTTCGCCGACTGCGGCGATATCCGCCGCCGATCGACCAGCGCAACTCTATCAGACACTGGCCGGTCAGGCCATGGGCTTGAAACCATCTCGCGGGGGCGATGCGCCATCGAAGGGGCTGGCCTCGCGCGGAGGGTTCTCCAGCATCCGATCCCAACCATCGACGCGCCCACCCAGGCGATACCGTGGGCAAAACGTCCGGCGGCGACTCCTTGAAAGGGCGCGGTCATTCGAGATAGTTACTCGTGGCGTCGCATGGCCTCCAGGAAATCGGGCGGTTTCAGGCGGCGGCGTCATGACCCGGCGCGGCAAAACCTCGTCTGGTCGATAGGACCACGGGCAGGGAACTCGTGGTCCGGAAGCGGTTTGGGTAGAGGTATTGCAATGAATTCACCGCGCGACATCGACCGGCGCCGACTTCTGGCTCTCGGCGGCTGCGGCGTCGCCGCGGCGGCGATCGCATCGTCCGACGCGGCGGTGGCCACCGACGCCGACCCGTTCGGCGGCAAGGCGGCTGTCGCCAACCGGGCGGTCTTCAATCCCCTTCAGTTCGGCGCCATCGGCGACGGAGTAGCGGACGATACGCGGTTCGTGCAGAAGGCCGCGACCGCGGCGCAGGCGGCCGGAGGGGTGCTTCTGATTCCCGCCGGACACACCTTCGGGACCACCCGGGCCATCGTCGTTCTGGACGGGACCGCGGGGGTCACGGGCGGCGGAACTCTGAAGGTTCTTTCGTCCGCGCAGGGCACATGCGGCATCGTTCTGGCCGGAAGAGCGAGCGGCCACGCGGCAAATGTATCGAACTGTGTAGTTGAAGGCATCACCATCGACTGCAACCACAAGAGGGCGCTCGCAATCTATGGCCAGAACATCTCACACTGCAAGATCCTGCGAAATTCCGTCCTGAACTGTTCCACATCTGGCGGTGGCATTCTGGTCCGGAGCTTCATCGCCGGAGGCGCCTCCGGGCGCGATAACATCATCGCCTTCAACGACGTGCGTTGCGACACGGTCGGGACAAACCATTCGGTCATCGGTATCCAGTGCGACGCTCAGAGCGACTTTTCCCCATATCAGCAAACGCTCGATTCGTGGAAGGTCATTTTCAGACCGACACCCGCCGCGTATCCGGCCTTGAATGATCAGATTATAGGGAACACGGTCGTTGGTGGTTATTATGGCATAGCTCTCCAGTCGACCTATTTCGCGAAAGTCATTGGTAATCATTGTTCACTCAACACACGCTGCATATCAGCTCAGAATCTCTGTAAAGGCCTTCTGATCCAAGGAAACACCCTGCAGGATTCGATTTCGGCCGGAGTCCATATCGCCTGGGGATCGATACAGAACAGGATTGTCAAGAACAAAATCACTACAAATCGCGCGCGAGGAGAAGCATTGATCCAAGCCTATGTCGGTGCAAAGTACAATACCTTCTCGGAAAATGATGTAACAATTACGGGGGGTGCGCCGGAATATATGGCGTACTGCGCTGTCGAAAGCGATGGATGCGCATTCATAAACAACAGATTCACCGGTCCCGTGGTGCATGCCTACATCGGGATCGAGAGCGGATGGAACGGCGCCGTCACTGATCGAGCATCGAGAGCGTACGGCTCCGGTACAATGCAGAACGGGTTCACCCATACCGGGATGGGAAATATTGTGATTTCTGGTAACACCATCATTGGCAAGAGCGACGTGCCGGCCATTTATCTTGGACAGATTTCAGATGCAAAGGGAAACTACTCTCTTCACGACATTACCGTGACCAATAATACCATTGTCGGCGGAAAGCATGGTGACCAGCTTCATCTTTACGAAATGACCCCGGGACACCTCACCATCAGGTCGCGCAAGGGAAACAGTTTCGATCAGAGGGCGGCCGCTTCGGCCCTGGCGCTTCCGCTGGCCGCGGCGTCTTCGGCGGTCCGGAGCGAAGCCTGCGTCGCCGACCCCGGCGCTTCCCTTCTGACACTCGTCGCCGACCACGCCCCGGCAAGCGCCCGCAAGGCAGGAGTCGTCGTCGCGCTGCGGGGCCACTATGCCTACGTCCGCACCGCCTGTCAGCAATCCGCCACCAGGGACATCGTCTGGCGGTTGCTCCACGGCCTCGGCCAAGACCTCCGTCGCACGGATAACCGGTCGGGCGTTCTGGACTTCTATGGCGAGAGATTCATCGACAAGACCACTCCGCCGACCGGGACCATCGAGGCCTTCAATGCATCCAGGGAGATCCATTCGACCGGCTCCGACGAGAGCGCTCCGACGAAATTCAATTCGATGTTCCTCGGCGGCAACCACGGGGTCATCGGCTATCGGGTGACTCAGCCTTCCCACGGCAAGACGGATATCGACGTGGGGTCGATCTATGCCGACGGCGCCGAGCGGTGGGTGCTCTCGTACATCGTCAGCCCGTCGGATCTCCTGTTCGTTCGCCGCTACACCGGTTCGGTGGATGGCTGGAACATTCCAGGAAGGCCTCCCACGGGATCGATTCTCACGCACGTCTCGGGGGGAACGCATGTCGATCGCGTGACTTTCACCTCGCCGACCCAGATGCAGTTGGTCCCGATTCTGCGAAACTACGTGTTGGCGCTGAGCCTGGACGGAAGACCCCTGACGGCCGATGGGGACTACGCCGGCGACAAGCTCACGATCTCCGAGCACTATTCGATCCTCAATCCGGCCTCCCAGCAGGACTCCCTGGTGGCGCACGTGGGGGCGTCCCGTCCCGACTACACGGCCTCCGACATAGCCGAGCAGATTCGCAGCTTCTTCGAGTATTCATGGAACCCCTGGGGGGCGATGACGGTGCGGGCGGTCCAGGGCCTCAGGGAGAATTTCGCCCGTCATGCCGGCGCGCCCGGAGACTTCTGGGGGGTGATCCAGCTTCAGCGCGTCTCCGCGTTGTGGTCGAGGGAGGTGGATCTCTACATTCCCGACGTCTCGCCGGTGTCGGGCTATGATTTCCGGAACAAGGCCAACATTACCGCCAACGCGGCGCTGGTTCAGGTTCCTGCCGCGGCCTGCGCCGATCCCGCCGACCCGGCCTCGCATTTCTGCCAGATCGGAAGAACCGGCGGCGCGGTGACTTCGAGCGAGGCCTATGGCCTCAGCCGCGCATCCGGCCTGGGAGTCCCCGCGACCCGGGCGGCGTCGGTCAGGAACGTCATGTTCTTTAGTCCGGCCGAAAAACAGTATCCCGTGGCAATCGACGTCGCCGCCGGCAGCGGGGTCGGCGGCCGGATCCTCACCGCCACCGCCTTCCGCGCGCCGTTCCTGCCCACCGACGCGAGCCTGACCATCCCCGGCGTGATCGTGACCATGGACGGGCGCCATTACGGCTACATCACGTCTCACCGGAGCCAGACCGCCAAGGCGGTCGCCGTGCCAGCCGCGCTGCGGGGATTGCCGATCAAGGTGATCAAGAGCGATCGGAATGTGACGCTCCACTCCAACCTCGTCGGACGTGACGGCGAGATCACCATCGACGTCGCCGGAAGCTACGGCGATGTCGTGCTGCGGATCGGCGCCTGAACAGGCCTGCCGGGTCAAGAGGCGACCGCCTGTTCCGTCCCAACCTCGCTCCTTCGTTACCCTTCTCCCCTCGCGGGAGAAGGTGTCGGCGAAGCCGACGGATGAGGGGTCGCGCTGGCGATTGACGAATAGCGTCAACGACGTGGCGGACAGGTCCCAGCGACCCCTCATCCGACCCGCTCTCGCGGGCCGCCTTCTCCCGCAAGGGGAGAAGGCTACGAGGAGCGCCAGCCTTTTCCTGTCGAGCAATCCCTTGATTTCACTGGCTTTGCAGACATGTGCGAATCCGGGAGCGTCCTTGATGGGGGAGAGGGCAGAGTGATGCGCTAGGACTAGCCCGCGCGATGTTCACGCCACCCGCGGACCCCCGACGCCGACTTCGCCTTGAATGATCCGCCTCGAGGTCGAGGCCGGGTCCGCCCATCCTCCCGGCTCCCTGGCGATATCGACCAGCGGCCTTTCCAGGGTCGCGGCGTCCGCGCCGGGATCAGGAATGATCGACCTGAGCGGTCCGTGGCGAACCGCCGACAACAGCCTGCTCACCGCCTCGCGAACCGCCCGCGCGTCGCCCGACCGCGCCAGTGCGGCCAGAGTCGAGACATCCGTCCGATCAATGATCTTTTCCGAGACCTGAGAGGAAATCTCGGTGATGCCGGGGATGCAGGGGCTCGCCAGTTCGCCTTGATCGATCAGCTCTTCGGTCATCTTCTCGCCGGGCTTGAGGCCGACGATCTTGATCGCGATCTCCCGCCCGGGAACCACGCCGCTCAGGTCGATCATCTGCCTCGCCAGATCGATGATCTTCACCGGCTCGCCCATTTCCAGGACGAACTTACGCAACCGCCTGGTGGAATCGCCGGCTCTGAGCGCCGTGGCGTGGAGGACTAGCTGAACCGCCTCCGGTATGGTCATGAAGAAGCGTTCGACCGTTTCATCGGTCACCGTCACCGGACCGCCGCGGTCGATCTGGTCCTTGAAGATCGGCACCACCGATCCGGCCGAGCCCAGGACATTGCCGAATCTGACCACCGTGTAGCGCGTGTCGCCGCCGGTGTGGGCGGGCAGGAGCGCCTCGGCGATCCGCTTGGTCGAGCCCATGACGTTGGTCGGGCCGACGGCCTTGTCGGTGGAGATCATCACCATCTCCCGGGCGCCGCACTCGCGGGCCGCGGCGGCGACATTCCAGGTGCCGGAGACGTTGGTGAGGGCGCCTTCGCAGGGGTGGTTCTCGACCAGGGTCACGTGCTTGAGGGCGGCGGCGTGAAAGACGATGTCCGGCCGTTCGTCGATGAACACGTCGCGGACCCGGGCCTCGTCGCGGACGTTGCAGAGAATGGCCTCGCGCGTCAGGCCCTCCCGCGGCGCGCGCTCGAGTTCGCGGTGGATCTCGAACAGCAGAAACTCCGAGTGGTCGAGAAGAGTGATGTGGGAACAGCCGAAGGCGACCAGCTGCCGGGCGATTTCCGAGCCGATGCTGCCGCCGGCGCCGGTGACCAGGACCCTCTGTCCGGCCACCAGGGCGGCGATCGGGGCGGGGTCGAGAGAGAGCGGCGCCCGGGGCAGAAACTCCTCGAGCTTCATTTCGCGAAGCCCGGTGGCCCGCGACTCGTCACCGCGCAGTTCGACCAGGTTCGCCTGCCGAAGCAGCTTGAATCCCTGGGTCTTCAGTCGCCCGATGTCGGCGGTCGTCAGACCGAAGCGCAAGATCGGATCGTCGAGGAACAGCACCGCTCCGCGGGGCGGAGGCTTGGCCGCGATCTGTTCGAGGTAGTGGGTCAGGTTGCTGGTCAGGCCCCAGACCGGGACGCCGTGGATCAGCTGGCCGACCCCGCTCGGCGCCAGGGCGACGATGGCCACCGGATCGTATTGACGATCGGCGCCGCCCGCCCACCGCCGCAGATAGGCCTCGGCCTGCCCGACGTCGCCCACCAGCGTCAACGGCAGCCCCGCATGCCGCTGGGTGAACAGGCCGCGGGCGGGCGAGGGATCGTGATACAGCCGCCATGCCAGCCGGACGCCGACCAGGGCGAACAGGCTGAGCAGCCACGACATCACCAGGGTCGAGCGCGGCAGGGAGATGGCGCGGCTGCTGAGGAATATGGCGATCAGGAACACCGCCGCCGTGACCGCCGTGCTGGCCGCCAGTTTGAGCACCTCGCCCGCCGAGGAGAACCGCCACGACGCCCGCTCGGTCCGGAACAGCAGCTCGGCGGCGGCCGCGATCAATGTATAGAGAAGGCCCCAGGACAGGACGGAGGCGGCCTGGGGGCTGGAAAACCACCATCCCATGGGCAACCCGCGACGAACTTCGTAGGCCAGGATAAACGCGATGAACACCAGCGACAGGTGGATCGCGACCTTCACACTGCGAGCCAGATCGAACATTCTCTTTTGTCCGGAAATACCTGTGGCGGGCAGGGACGAAGTCACTCGGCGCTCCCCGCGATGATCAGTTGTTTCATCCGTGCCCCCAAACACAACCGGCCTCAACCTAGCGCGAACGAGGCCATCCGGCAACGCTATAGTTACCGCCCGGCGCCTCTCTCTCCGTCATGGCTACGGCATTCACACATCTCGCCAACCGGCAAAGGCCAGATCCTCCACCGCAGGGGAAGGTGGCGCGAGCAATGGCCACGGCTCCTAAGGCGCGGACGTCGTCTTCGGTCCGAGGCCGTTGGCGCCGTCCTTGGGCTGGCCGGGTCCGCTGGCCGTGGCCGTGGCCGCCGGTTCGGGGCGTGGGGCGGGGATGACGGTCGGCTGGGCCGGCGGGCGCTGGAGACGCAGGGACCGGCCCTGGCAGAAGGC
>Ga0209483_1000935_pt1 | contig 23536 bp, 22 predicted proteins | sample NGEPerA_FD_184508 | JGI IMG/M metagenome (GOLD analysis project Ga0209483, IMG submission 184508) | Arctic peat soil microbial communities from the Barrow Environmental Observatory site, Barrow, Alaska, USA - NGEE PermafrostL2-A... | ecosystem: Environmental > Terrestrial > Soil > Wetlands >... | reverse complement strand
GATCGCGTCGAGATCGAGGGCAAGATCAGGCAGAACGGCCTGCCGGCCAATGCGTTCGGCATGAGGACGTTGAAGGCGATGGGCTTTTCCGACGCCCGGCTCGCGGTGCTGACCGAGACCACCGAGGCCGAAATCACCGCCAAGCGCCACGCGCTCGGGGTTCGCCCGGTATTCAAGCGCATCGACACCTGCGCGGCCGAATTCGCTTCGCCTACCGCCTATATGTATTCGACCTATGAATCGCCGTTCGCAGGCAAAGTCGCCGACGAAAGCGCGCCGTCGGACAAGAAGAAGGTCATCATTCTCGGCGGCGGCCCAAACCGGATCGGCCAGGGCATCGAGTTCGACTATTGCTGCTGCCACGCCTGCTTCGCGCTGCACGACGCCGGCTTCGAGACCATCATGATCAACTGCAATCCGGAAACGGTGTCGACCGACTACGACACCGCGGATCGCCTCTATTTCGAGCCGCTCACCGCCGAAGACGTGCTGGAAATCATCACGACCGAGCGGCAGAACGGCACGCTGCAAGGCGTGATCGTGCAGTTCGGCGGCCAGACCCCGCTGAAACTGGCGCGTGCGCTGGAGGCGGCCAATGTGCCGATCCTCGGCACCTCGCCGGACGCCATCGATCTGGCCGAAGACCGTGACCGCTTCAAGCGCGTACTCGACAAATTACGCCTGAAGCAGCCCAAGAACGGCATCGCCTATTCGGTCGAGCAGGCCCGCCTGGTGGCGGCCGATCTCGGCCTGCCACTGGTGGTGCGCCCGTCCTACGTGCTCGGCGGCCGCGCCATGCAGATCATCCGCGAGGAAAGCCAGCTCGGCGACTATCTGCTCGGCACCCTGCCCGAACTGGTGCCGGGCGACGTCAAGGCGCGCTATCCGAACGACAAGACCGGCCAGATCAACACCGTGCTCGGCACCAATCCGCTGTTGTTCGACCGCTATCTGTCGGACGCCATCGAGATCGACGTCGACTGCCTGTGCGACGGCAAGGACACCTTCATCGTCGGCATCATGGAGCATATCGAGGAAGCCGGCATTCACTCCGGCGACAGCGCCTGCTCGCTGCCGCCGCATTCGCTGGACGCGGCGATGATCGCTGAACTTGAGCGGCAGACCCGCGAGCTTGCGCTCGGGCTCGACGTGGTCGGCCTGATGAACGTGCAATTCGCCATCAAGGACGGCGACATCTACGTGCTGGAAGTCAATCCGCGGGCCTCGCGCACGGTGCCGTTCGTGGCCAAGGTGATCGGCATGCCGGTGGCGAAGATCGCGGCGCGCCTGATGGCCGGCGAGAAGCTTGCGGACTTTAAGCTGAAGAAGCGCAAACTTGGCCATGTCGGGGTCAAGGAATCGGTATTTCCATTCGCGCGCTTCCCGGGCGTCGATACCGTGCTGGGACCCGAGATGCGCTCGACCGGCGAGGTGATGGGCATCGACCGCTCGTTCGAGATCGCCTTCGCCAAGAGCCAGCTCGGCGGCGGCACGCGGGTGCCACGCAAGGGGACGGTGTTCGTCTCCGTCCGCGACATCGACAAGGTCAGGATCGCAGAGGCGGTAAGGCTGTTGTCCTCGGTCGGCTTCAAGGTGCTGGCGACCTCGGGGACCCAGCGCTTCCTGGCGGATTCCGGGGTGCCGACCGAAAAGGTCAACAAGGTGCTGGAAGGCCGGCCACATATCGTCGACGCCATCATAAACGGCGACATCCAGCTCGTGTTCAATACCACCGAAGGGCCGCAGGCGCTGGCCGACAGCCGCTCTTTGCGACGAGCTGCCCTCTTGCATAAAGTGCCATATTACACCACTCTTTCGGGTGCCGTGGCGGCTGCCCAAGGCATCCGCGCCTATCTGGGCGGGGACCTTGAGGTCCGCACGCTGCAGAGTTACTTTTCCGAAACCTGATCCCTTCGCCGGGCAATTCGTCCGGCAATCGATCGGCAATGATGCCCTCGTGACTGGGAACCTGCCAGCCATGAGGGTGTTCTGTTTCGGCGTTTATGCGGGGCTCACGGATCGGTCCGCATGCGGTTGAAGGACGATAGACGATGATCGAAAAGGTTCCGATGACCGCCGGCGGCTATGCCGCCCTCGAGGTCGAGTTGAAGCAGCGCCAGTCGGTGGAGCGTCCGCGCATCATCGAACACATCGCCGAGGCGCGCTCGCATGGCGACCTTTCGGAGAACGCGGAATATCACGCCGCCAAGGAAGAGCAGTCCCACAATGAAGGCCGCATCGCCGAACTCGAGGACAAGCTGGCGCGCGCCGATGTCATCGACATCTCGAAACTGTCCGGCGACACCATCAAGTTCGGCGCCACCGTGACGCTGGTCGACGAGGACACCGACAAGAAGGCGGTGTGGCAGATCGTCGGCGAGCCGGAAGCCGACGCCAAGAAAGGGCGCATCTCCATCACCTCACCCTTGGCGCGCGCGCTGATCGGCAAGAAAAAGGGCGCTTCCGTCGAAGTGACGGCGCCCGGCGGCTCCAAGGCCTACGAGATCACCAAGGTCGAGTGGCGCTGACCGCTTTGCAAGCCTCACACGGAAGGCCGCGCGCGTTGCGCGGCTTTTTTATTGCGTTGCGATAAGACCGAAGGACATGGCTGTCGTCAGTTGGGAATATTCGCGAGGCAAGAGTGTTGCCATCATTCGGCAGTGACCATTGATGGGTATTGCGATAATCTTGAAGTACCGAATGTCAAACAGGGGGAAATGACATGGAAGAATTCTGCGCGAAGTGGCACGATAAGTTCCTGAGCGTGCTGCGGATCATGACCGGGCTTTTGTTTCTGGAGCACGGCACCGCCAAATATCTCGGCTTTCCGCACCTTGAAAAAGTCCCGAATCCGGTCTCGATGAGTGGCGTCAGCGGCATGCTCGAATTGGTCGGCGGCGCGCTGCTCGTGCTTGGCCTGTTCACGCGCCCGGTCGCATTCCTGTTGTCCGGCAACATGGCGGTCGCGTATTTCTACGCGCATGCCCCAAGGGCCTTCTTTCCGATGCTGAACGCCGGCGAGGCCGCGATTCTGTTCTGCTTCGTGTTTCTATACATTTTCTTTGCCGGACCGGGTCCGTGGAGCGTCGATGCGATGATGCGGCGCAAATAGCGATTTGCGCTGTCGACGTTCGAATCAAGAGCCGCGCCTCCGGCCCGATCCGGGGGCGCGTTTCGTGTTTTTCGAGGTGGACACCAGGCCATGAATGCCACCGCCATCGAGTCCATCTGGAGCCCGCGCGTCCGCAGCGTTCTGCGGATGATCGCCGGACTGCTCGTGCTGCAGTACGGCACCGCGAAATTATTGGGCTGGCCCGTCGTCAAGATGTTCGAGAACCTGCCTTGGCTCTCGCTCTATGGCGTCGCCGGCATGTTCGAACTGGTCGGCGGCGCATTGCTGGTGCTCGGCCTGTTCACGCGGCCGGTGGCGTTCGTGCTGTCAGGCGAAATGGCCGCGGCCTACTTCATCGAACATTTGCCGCGCGGATTTTTTCCGGTGCTCAATCACGGCGACCTCGCCGTCGCGCTCTGCTTTGTATTTTTGTATCTTGCTTGCGCCGGCGGCGGGCCGTGGAGTCTGGACGCGATGATGCGCAAGAAGGGTTGAGAGCGAACCCGTCCAGACAAACCTAGTCATTCCGGGATGGTCCGAAGGACCAGGCCTCAGTTTCGCAATTGCGCACCGGGAATCTCGAGATTCCGGTCTGCGCTTCGCGCATCCCGGAATGACGGATACGGGCTACCCCGCCACCTTCACCTCGAGCGGCACCGCCGCTTCGTATTTGGAATTGTGCAGCACCAGCGAGGTCCGCACGTTGCGTACGTGCGGCGCCGCGGTGAGGTGGGTGACGAAGTCCTGGAACGTCGCCATGTCGGGCGCCACGCATTTCAAAATGAAATCCACCTCGCCCGACAGCATCCAGCATTCGCGCACCAAAGGCTCGGCGCGCACGAACTCCTCGAACGCACGCAGGTCGGAATCCGCCTGGCTTGCGAGATGCACGGAGGCGAACACCGTGACGTCGAAGCCGAGCCGGCGCGGATCGAGCAATCCGCGATAACCCTGGATGTAACCTTCCTCCTCCAGCGTGCGCACCCGCCTCAGACAGGGCGGCGGAGAGATCCCGACACGCCTCGCCAATTCGACATTGGTGATTCGGCCGTCGGCCTGGATTTCGGAGAGGATTTTGAGGTCGATCTCGTCAAGGTTCTTCGACACGCGGGTCCGGATCCTGGGCTGGCAAGGCTGCTGATAATGGTTGGCAATAGTCTTAGCGCAGCCGGGGCGGCTTGCGCAATTTTATTGCGCGTGCGCCGCGCCATTTTTTCCGCTTGGGGGGAAAATCCGAGCAGATGGATTGCAATTCTTGCATAGCTCGCCAGATGTCCTAGACTTGGATTTGCCACTTTCAACGCCGCTGCGACGCGTTTCCGGGCTTATTCCGCCTAAGCGCTGACCAAATCCCGCGAACAGACGGATCTGCCTATGCCTGCCCCCATCCATGCCAAGGTGGTCATCATCGGTTCCGGCCCGGCCGGCTATACGGCCGCGGTCTATGCAGCGCGCGCCATGCTCGAACCGGTTTTGATCCAGGGCATCCAGCCGGGCGGCCAGCTCACCATCACCACCGACGTGGAAAACTATCCCGGCTTCGCCGACGTCATCCAGGGCCCCTGGCTGATGGAGCAGATGGAGAAGCAGGCCGCCCATGTCGGTACCAAAATCGTCACCGACCTCGTCATCAAGCTCGAACTCGGCCAGCGGCCATTCCGCCTGACCTGCGATAGCGGCGACATCTATCTCGCCGAGACCGTCATCCTGGCCACCGGCGCGCAGGCGCGCTGGCTCGGCATGCCGTCGGAAGAGCAGTTCAAGGGCTTTGGCGTCTCGGCTTGCGCGACCTGCGACGGATTTTTCTATCGCGGCAAGGAAGTGGTCGTGGTCGGCGGCGGCAACACCGCGGTCGAGGAGGCGTTGTTCCTGACCAACTTTGCCTCAGCCGTGACGATCGTACATCGCCGTGACCATTTTCGCGCCGAACGCATCCTGCAGGAGCGCCTGTTCAAGCATCCCAAGATCAAGGTGGTGTGGGATAGCGCAATCGATGAAATCCGCGGCGGCGAAAACCCGGCCAAGGTCACCCATGTCCGCTTGAAGAACGTCAAGACCGGCGCTCTGAGCGAACTGCCCGCCGATGGCGTCTTTATCGCGATTGGCCATGCGCCGGCCACAGAGCTCGTGCTCGGCCAGGTCAAGCTGAAACCGTCGGGCTATGTCGAAGTGGCGCCGAATTCGACCGCGACTTCGGTTCCCGGGGTGTTCGCCGCCGGCGATGTCGCCGACGAAACCTACCGGCAGGCGGTCACCGCCGCCGGCCTCGGCTGCATGGCAGCCCTTGAAGCCGAGCGTTTCCTGGCCTTGCGCGCCAGCGAACGCGCGGCGGCGGAATGATCATGGCACGAAGCAGAGACGGATTTACCGACATGGATTGGGACAAGCTGAAGGTGTTTCACGCAGCGGCGGAAGCGGGCAGCTTCACGCATGCCGGGGAGCAGCTCGGGCTGTCGCAGTCGGCGGTGTCGCGCCAGGTCAGCGCGCTGGAGCAGGAATTGTCGGTGTCGTTGTTCCACCGCCACGCGCGCGGCCTGATCCTGACGGAGCAGGGCGACCTGTTGTTCCGCACCGCGCATGACGTGTTCATGCAGCTGCAGGCGGCGCGCGCCAAACTGACCGACAGCCGCGAGCGGCCGAGCGGCGACCTCAAGATCCAGACGCCTCCGGCGCTCGGCATCAACTGGCTGATTCCGCGGCTGCACGAATTCACCGCGCTCTATCCGGATATCCGGATTACCATGATCGTCACCGACGAAGACCTCGATCTGTCGATGCGCGAGGCCGACGTCGCGATCCGCGCCCGCAAGCCGACCCAGCCCGACCTGATCCAGCGCAAGCTGTTCTCGATCGGCTTTCACGCCTATTGCTCGCCGGAATACATCAAACGCTTCGGCACGCCGCGCACGCTCGAGGATCTCGACGCGCATCGCATCATCATGCTGAGCGACGCGCAGGTGCCGCTGCATCTGGCGAACCGCAGCTGGCTGGTCGATGCCGGCCGTAACGGCTCCGGCCCGCGCGAGCCCTATTTCAAGATCAACAACATTCTCGGCCTGGTGCGCGCGTGCCAGCAGGGCCTCGGCATCGCGGCGCTGCCCGACTATCTGGTCGAGGAAAACAACCGCCTGGTGCAGCTGTTCGGCGAAACCGATTCGATTCAGGTCGACACCTATTTCGTCTATCCGGAAGAGCTGAAGACGGTGGCGCGGGTTCAGGTATTCCGCGATTTCGTGGTGAGCAAGGCGCAGCGCTGGCCGTCCTGATTATCGATCGATAAGCCATCGGACTCCGCATGACTGACATGCGACCTAAGTAGTTGCTGCAAGGCGCCGGTGCGGATCATAATGCCTGCACGCTGAGTTTTCGCGTTGCGCATTTGTCCCCCTCCTCCAGTGGCGCGGGCGCTCAGTAATCCCTCTTGGAAGGTGATTGTGTCGGCCTCACATGGCCAATACCTTGAAGCCGGGCTCTATCGAGCCCGGCTTTTTTTTGCGCGTTCGTCGTTTGGAACGCCGCGCATGCGCGCAGTTCGTCAGATTGACCGAGGGGATTCGTTGACAGGCTGGTCGTCGCGGATCATCATGCGCGCATGCTCATGAGTCTTTGCATGGCCGCGTTGTCGAAAAAAGCTCCCGTTCCGGGGGCTGCGGATCGACGCGCGCGATAACTTCTCGCCCAGACCGATCCGCCAAACCCCGCCGTGAGTGCGGGGTTTTTTATTGCTCCGTCTCCGGCTTAACCCAGGAGATGGAGCAATGACCGAACTGCGAACTTCCGATCATCGAACAGCCGATCTTCGAACCCGGCTGCACGGCCTGTGGCTGCCGCTGGTGACGCCATTCCGCGATGGCGCGCTCGACGAGGCGTCGCTGCGGCGGCTGGCGCGGCATTACGCGGGCCTGCCGGTCGACGGACTGATCCTCGCCGCCACGACAGGCGAAGGCCTGACGCTGACGCCGCGCGAAACCGAGCGGCTGGTGGTCACGGTGCGCAACGAGGTCGAGAGTGCGAAGAAACTTCCGATTCTTCTCGGCCTCTCCGGCAGCAACACGCGCGCGTTGCTGGACACAATCGACGGCACGGCGGCGTGGCCGATCGACGGCTATCTGATTTCTTGCCCGTATTATTCACGGCCGTCGCAGCGCGGGCTGCAACTTCACTTCGCCGCGCTCGCCGATCGCGCCCGTCATCCCGTGCTGATCTACAACATCCCCTACCGCACCGGCGTCAATCTCGGCAACGAAGCGATGCTGCATCTCGCTACCCATCCCAATATCAAGGGCCTGAAGGATTGCGGCGCCGACCGCAACCAGTCGCTCGAACTGTTGCGCGGCCGGCCGGAAAGCTTCGCGGTGCTGACCGGCGAGGACGCCCAGTATCACGAAGCGCTGTCCGACGGAGCCGACGGCGGCATCGTGGCGACGGCGCATGTCGAGACCGGGGCTTTTGCGAAGATTTGCGAACTGATGGCAGCGGGCGAGCGCGGCGCCGCGCTGTCGCTTTGGCAGGATGTTGCGAACCTCACGCGATTGCTGTTCGCCGAACCGAGCCCGGCGCCGATCAAATACTGGCTGTGGCGCACGGGATTGATCGACAGCGCCGAGGTGCGACTGCCGATGACGGAAGTGAGTGTCGAGCTCGCCGCGCGGCTCGATGTCGAGATCGAGCGGCGGTCGGCACCGGCATTGCGGAGGGCATAGTGACCGTGGCCATCTCCCAGCCTCTTTCAAAGTCCGGGGTTTTCGCCAATAATTGCCGATCCGGGAGGCGGCATGAGGCGGCGCAGATTATTCGGTCTGATCGGCGGTGCGACCATAGGCTGCCTTGCTGTCGCTGCTGCACGCGCAGAGCCGGCCACGGTTTACTCTGCCAGCGCTGACGGCAAGACCGCGCTGGTGGGCTATTTATATTTTCCTCAAACCGCGGGCCCACATCCCGCTGTCGTGATGTTGCATGGCAGAGGTGGACCCTATTCCACCAACGCCAACAAGGATTGCACCCTGGTCGCAAAAGACATTCCCTCGCCCTGCAATGCGTCCTCGCTCTCCAGCCGGCATGCGGCGTGGGGCGCCTATTGGGCCGAACATGGCTATCTTGCTTTACTTCCCGACAGTTTCGGACCGCGAAACAAGGGCCACGGTTTCGGAAGGTTCACCCACGACGATCCCGACCGCGACGACGTCAACGAACGTACCGTTCGTCCCCTCGATGCGGAAGGCGCGCTGAAATATCTGCAGTCGCGCGATGACGTCACCGCGGATCGGATATTCTTGCAGGGCTGGTCAAACGGTGCGAGCACGGCGCTGAATGTCATGTTTCGACAGGTCTCGCCGGCCGCCGGCGGCTTTCGTGCCGCGATGGCGTTTTATCCGGGATGCGGCCGCGGCGCCTTGATCTCGCAGGACTACAGAACGCGCACCCCCGTGACGATCTTCCTCGCTTCCGATGACGAAGAGGTTTCGCCGGCGGTTTGCCACCGGGTGCTGGATAGAGCTCAAAGCAACGGCAGTCCGATCGAAGTTGTCGACTATCCCGGCGCCACCCATGATTTCGATTGGCCTGGCAACAAGCGCCAGTCGGTCGAGGGCAACAGAGCGGCGCGCGAAGATGTCCTGCGGCGAACTCCCGGGCTGTTTGCCAACTAGACCGGACCCGGAATGACGGATTAATCCAGCTTTGTCCGCGCCAGCCGCAGCGCATTCCCGATCACGCTGACCGAGGACAGCGCCATCGCGGCGGCGCCGACCATCGGCGACAGCAGGATGCCGAACGCGGGATAGAGCACGCCGGCGGCGATGGGCACGCCGGCGGCATTGTACAGGAACGCAAAGGTGAGGTTCTGCCGGATGTTGCGCATGGTGGCGACCGACAGCCGTCGCGCCCGCAGCAGCCCCATGAGGTCGCCGGTCAGGAGCGTGACGCCGGCGCTTTCGATCGCAACATCGGTGCCGCCCCCCATGGCGATGCCGATATCGGCCGCCGCCAGCGCCGGCGCGTCATTGACGCCATCGCCGACCATGGCGACGCGGCGGCCCTCGTCGCGCAGCCGTTGCACCACTTCGCTCTTGCGCTCAGGCAGGACGCTGGCCTCGATCTCGTCGATGCCGAGTTGAGCGGCCACCGCGCGCGCGGTGGTGGCATTGTCGCCGGTCAGCATGACGATGCGCAGGCCGTCGTCGCGCAATGCCTGCAGCGCGGCCTGCGCGGAAAGCTTGACCGGATCGGCGACGGCGATAATTCCGGCGGCGCGGCCGTCGATCGCCACGTAAATCGCGGTAGCGCCGGTTTGCCGCGCGGCTTCCGCGGCTGCGTCGAAATCCTGCGTGACGATGTTCATTTCACCCATCAGCATCGCGTTGCCAAGCCCGATCTTGCGGCCGTCGACCGTGCCGCTCGTACCCTTGCCCGCGGACGAAGCAAAATCGCTGGCCTCGCCAAGCTTCAAGTGACGCTCTCGCCCCGCATTCACGATGGCCTGTGCCAGCGGATGCTCACTGCCGCGCTCGACCGAAGCCGCGAGCCGCAGCAATTCGTTCTCGTCGACACCGCCTGACGTAACGATCGAGACCACCTTCGGCTTGCCCTCGGTCAGCGTGCCGGTCTTGTCGATCACGATCGTGTCGATGTGCTCGAACCGCTCCAGCGCCTCGGCATCGCGGATCAGGATGCCCAACTGCGCGCCGCGGCCGATTCCGACCATGATCGACATCGGGGTGGCGAGCCCGAGCGCGCAGGGACAGGCGATGATCAACACGGTGACGGCGGCAACCAGGGCGAAAGGAAAGCGCGGCTGCGGCCCGAACGTCATCCAGGCCGCAAAGGCCAGGACTGCTGCGGCGATCACCGTCGGCACGAACCAGCCCGCGACCCGATCGGCAAGCCGCTGGATCGGCGCCCGCGAGCGCTGGGCGCGCGCCACCATGTCGACGATTCGCGCCAGCATGGTGTCGCGGCCGACTTTTTCCGCGCGCAGGACCAGGCCGCCGCTCTGGTTGACGGTGCCGCCGATGACTTTCGCGCCTTCGGCCTTCGACACCGGCATGGATTCACCTGTTACCATGGACTCGTCGACGGCGGAGCGACCCTCGGTCACGACGCCATCGACCGGAATCTTCTCGCCGGGGCGTACCCGCAGGCGATCGCCGACCGCGATCGCGTCGATCGCGACATCCTCGTCGCCGCGATCGGTCACCCGGCGCGCCGTCTTCGGCGCCAGTCCGAGCAGCGCGCGGATCGCGCCCGAAGTGCGCGCCCGCGCTCTCAATTCCAGCACCTGTCCGAGCAGCACCAGCACGGTGATGACGGCGGCCGCCTCGAAATACACGGCGACCATGCCATGCATGTCTCGAAACGCGGGCGGAAACCATTGCGGCGCCAGCGTACCGGCCACGCTATAGGCATAGGCGACGCCGGTGCCGATTGCGATCAGCGTGAACATGTTGAGGTTGCGGGTAAGGAGCGAATTCCAGCCGCGGACAAAGAACGGCGCACCGGCCCACAGCACCACCGGCGTCGACAGGACCAGCGCAATCCAGTTCGACCACAAAGGCGGCACGAGATGCATGAGACCGAGATGGCCGCCCATCTCGAGCGCGAACACCGGCAGCGTCAGCGCCAGCGCGATCCAGAACCGACGCGTCATGTCGGCGAGTTCGGGATCGGACGCATCGTCGAGCGAAACCTGCTCGGGCTCCAGCGCCATGCCGCAGATCGGACAGGCGCCGGGCCCGATTTGCCGCACCTCGGGATGCATCGGACAGGTGTAAATGGTGCCGGCCGGCAATGTGGGCTCCGGGGCTTTCGGACGCAGGAATTTTTCCGGCTCGGCCGCGAAGCGCTCGCGGCAACGGCCGCTGCAGAAGAAATATTCCTGGCCCTCGTGGGTGAAGCGATGTTTGGCGTTCTCGCGCTTGACGCTCATGCCGCACACCGGATCGATTGCGGTCACCTGGTCGGCCGCATCATGTTTGCCGCTGCAGCAGGCGTGAGATGGCGCGCCACCATGATCGTGGCCGGCGTGAGCCGCGCCATGTGTGTGATCCGCCTGTGCCATCAATTCTCTCCCGGCCTCTTGAACTATATACCCTGGGGGGGTATATGACGCCGATGCGCACCGAGATCAAGACCTCCTGCCTGAAAAGGCTGAAACGGATCGAAGGCCAGATCCGCGGCCTCGCCGGGATGGTGGCGGAAGACCGCTATTGCATCGACGTGGTGACGCAGATTGCCGCGGCAAAGGCGGCGCTGCGCCGGGTCGAGGAGGAAATCCTGCGCGACCATATCGCCCATTGCGTCGAGCACGCCATCACCTCCGGCGACAAGGCCGACCAGCGCCGCAAGATCGCCGAACTCATGGACGTGGTCGGCCGCGCCGAGCGGTAGGGCGGCCTGGACACACATCGGCTCCATAGACCGAGACGCGCTGCTAAAAATCGTCGTGCCCGGGCGTGTCTCGGGCATCCACTTTTTCTTTCCAGCCAGCCCACCAAAGGCGTGGATGGCCGGGACAAGCCCGGCCATGACGAGAAATGCGGTTAACGCGACGTGTCGGCGCCGGCTTAAATCCAAATCGTCTCACGACCGCAAACTTAAAACTTGCGGCGTATGCATGTCCTCACAACAAAACAACGGGGGCAATCATGACTACCCAAGCCATTCGCAACGAGGCCGCAGTGCGTGCCGAAGCCGTGCAGGACCTGCTTCTGGTGTCGACCTTCGGCCTGTGGGCGATGCTGCTCGGCCTCGCGCCGGTGCTCGCCTTCCATCTGGTGATGGCGGCCTGAGACCGTCGCGCCGTGCCGCCGTGGTTAATCCGCGGTAGCACCTGTGTCCAAATCTCAACGAGACCGCGACCGGCTTCATGAAATCCGGCGCGCATAACGAAACAAAAAAGAAACGCGGGGGCGTCGTGAACTTTCAGGAAAATACTTTCCCTGAACAGCAGGGATTTGGTGCACCTGTGCAGCAGGAGCCGGCGAGAGCTTTGCCACAGGGCTTCACCACCGAAGACATTCTCTGGGCGCTCGGCATCTGGTCGGTGATCCTCGGCCTGTCGCCGGTGATCGTGTTCTACGTATTGATGGTCGCCTGAACACAGGCGGGGATTCGCCGCCACGCAGACAACGTCATCCCCGCGTAACGCCTCAGCCGTTACGCGGGGATGACGATTCACGACGGAAAACGCGCGGCGAAACGCGCGTCTCTTTCAGCCTCGCAAGCCGACGGCTGACTACGCCGCCTGCCTGTGCATCGCGCCGCTCGCCGGTGCCGATCCGCGGATCGCCTTCACCGAGCGTTCGATCGCCGCCCACAGCCTGCCGATCTCGGCGGCCGCGCGGCCTTCGGCCGAATATTCGCGGGCGCCCTCGCCATGGCTGAGCGCCATCAGCAAATCGGCGCGGTTGGTGATCTGGCCGCCCCACACAGGTGCGCGGAACTTTGCCAGCGATTCACGGGCAATCGTGACGATCGGGCTCTCCGCATCGTCGCGCCGAGCAGGCGCTCCGTTGAGCACGACGGCGTAAGGTTTGCGCGCGGCGCGGCAGGTCTGAATAGTGTCCTGCACGGCGTTGACGTCGAAAACCCCCGGCCGCGCCGGAATGATCACCATGGTCGCGTTTCTGATGGCATCCTCGACCACAGCCGACACATTCGGCGGCGTATCGATGAACACCCACTCATAACTCTCACGCCTGGCGGCGGCAATGATGCCGCTGACCGAATTGACCGCGGTCTTGATCGCCGGTTCGTTGGTGCCGCGCAATTTGTGCCACAGCGTCAGCGAGCCCTGCGGATCGGCATCGATCATCAGACAGGGCTTGGTCGATTTGTGAACATGCGCGGACAGATGGGCTGCCAGGGTACTCTTTCCCGAGCCGCCCTTACGCGAAGCGAAAACAATGACGTTCATACCTTGGCCTCCAGATTGACCCCAGGAGGCGAAAATGAATCAGCGCGCTGATTCGTGAAAGAAAAATTTACGGCAATCGGCGCGAAGCCACCAATTAATCAGCAAAGTGGGTTTTGAGTCACACCCGGCGTTGCAGCGGCGGAGTAATTCGCGAAATTTGAATCGGAAGCGCGCTTTGGAGGTCTCGCGGCGCTCGCTGAAGGTTCGGATCGGATTTTCCGCGATCAACCTGTCCGTGCAGCGGCTCAGGCGGCCTTTTACTGAGTCATTAGAAGGCCTTCGAACGAAGCCTGCTCGCGCCTGATACGGCCGGACACCGCTTCGCGCAAAGGAAACTGCGTCAAAACAAACACCCACGTTTCGGATCTCCTACGATCCGAACCGATCATGTTTCAGGCGAACAAAACGAGTCCGGAAGCGGCGCGCGGCAACGCGGTCAGCTCGCGGTGGGCTTCTTCGCCGGCTTTTTGGATTTGCGCAATTTCGCGCTGACGGGTTTCCGCGACGAAACCGGCTTGATGCTGAGCGGCCTGCCGGCGCGGGCCGGAGCGACGGCGGCTTCGGGGTCGGGCCGGAAGAACGCCCGGCAGGGTGGGCTGAGCTGCGACTTGTTCTGGATCATGCATTCCGTGATGCGGTCGACATCCGGAATGAACGCGCCGCAAATCCGCATCGCGTCGCCGCTGCAGGCCTGCTGCTGCTCGGGGGTGTAGGCGCGGCTCGCGGCGGGCCACATCGCAATGCAAAGCGAGGTTCCCAGCATCAACCCGAGCTGGAATTTCGCAAGCCGGACCGCCACCATGTTTCCCCCGAAGCATTTGCCTTCGCGAATTGTGGGTGAAGGGCGAGGCAATGGCAAGCAGGATGGTGACGCACGGTATCATCCCTGTCGCCGAAGGGGAGGCCCGCGGCCGCGGGTGCCGGGCGGCCCGGCCCTCCATCGAACGGGGGGACGCGACCTCTCAGGCGTGGGTCACCGAGTTCATGCCGGCCATTACGGCATTATACACCTGCGTGCCGATCGATTCTCCGCCTTCCTTGCCGACGGAGATCCCGTCGGTCCCGACGCTTGCGCAATAGCCGAAAGCGCAAACGCTGACTTTGATGCCGCCGTTCACAAACGCCAGCTCCGCGTCGCGCAGTTCGAAATGTTCGATCGATCGTACAGTGGTCATGGATGTCTCCTGTTTTGCCCGGGAGGGAGCATCCCTCCATCCATGGCCGCAGGAATATCCGTTGTGGTCTTGCGTTGCCGTGAGGCATGTCACGCCCGCGCGCATCGTTTGACAGGCAGCGGATGCATGCCGTTCACAACGAGCAGCATGACGCTTGAGCTGCGAGGGCATTTTGGGGGAAGTGGTACAGTTGGGTGGGAACCGGAAACGTACCCCAAAAAGTAATTGAAAAGATAGACGTATTCTCTCTCGCCTGTCGCTACTTTGTAGCAGGTTTTGTAGTTGATAACACCCCTCCGCACACATTCCGATTAGGGTTTTATCGCCTCACGCATCCACCAAGCGTGCTCCAACGCGAGAGGCGCTTTGTTCAGTTCGGTGGCATGGGCTCGGATCGCCTTCTGGAAAACTTCGTACGTTGGTCGATCATCCCAGCGCGACCATTTTTCGCATGGGCGTTTGATGCCAGCTTCGGCCGCCGCGCGCAGGATGAGCTCATCCACAGGCACGTGCGCGACCGGGTACCATGCGTCAAGCTCGCCTCCGTCCCTGAAGAACCAATGGTATTTGATGGTCATATTGATCCATTTTTGGGCTTGTCCGTGGTAGATGTGGAACGGCTTAAAGCAGGCAATTAGCTTCTCGCAAGAACCTTGGTGCCACTGATTGAATGCGGCTGCGCGTTCATCGAGGTTCGCTGGCGCGCTTTCGCCTTGGAGTCCAGACAAGGAGTTCCGTAAGTTCGCCTTCGCCTCCTCAACTGATTTTTTGGCGTTCCCCTGCTTCGAGAGTCCATGGAGCGTGCGGTTCATGTCGCGATAAGCACGGGAGATGAAACAGTCCGCTCCGAAGTACGCCTGCATCAAAAACGCGTGCTGCACCTGAAAATCTGGTCTGCGGAGCATCTACGTCCTCTTAAAGCGGTGAGGCTCTCTCTTACTATGAAGAAACGACGAGAAAGGAGGCCGATTAATTCAGCTTCAGCTTATAGAAGTCAGTAACATTCTTGAGCATCTTCGCGGTATCATCCTTGGAGAAGGTCTCAGCCCATGCGCCCAGCTCCGCCAACATGAAGATGCCGTTCTCTTGGCCGATTGCGTTTGCACCTAGTGCCGATCCCGGTCCCCACTTCCGATCTCCCAAGTCAACCGGGAACGAAAGTACACGTCGCAGAATTTCCTTACCATTCACGGAGACGCGAAGGATCGTCATGTCCTCGTCAACTCCGGCTTCACAGAGCAGCATGATAAATCTGTCGATTGGTATTCCGCCCTGCCCGAGCTTCACTTCTAAGGGGTAAGTCTCACCGCGCGCATCAGTGAGCGCAAACGTGAACTGGTCGCTTGCGGATAAGTAAAATGCGGCCCGCGCCTTGCTGGCTTGAGTACCAAAATCAAAAATGTACTTCCGACGGAACTCAGGAATATCGTAAATCCTGACCACCGCATAAGCGGCAAAGCCCGGCAGTTTTTTGGCTGGAGGTTTGGTGCTGTGCCAAATGATAGCCGCCGCAACGCCCGCCAAAGAGAGATTAAGAAGAACACCCGGACCAAACCTCGCGCCTTCTTCCTTCCACAGCAACAACAGTGCTACGTCAACAAACATTAAGCCCATTAGGGCGATGCCGCCCCAGAACGTCCAATACCAAACCCACGGCGGAGCATTCGGAAAGTGGCTCGGTGCTGCGAGCGCGGCCATCGTTGCACCTAAGCCAAACAGGGCTCCGATCCCCAAGATTACAACGTCTTTGATCATGCAATCTCCGCACACGGTTGTACCCAAGGGGAAGCGCTATTGAAAGAAGAAGCGGCTTGTATAATCTCCTTCGGTTTGAAGGCCTTCCCCTCTTCGCGAAGCACAATAGCCTTGGGAACATCAATCTTTACGCCCGTGAACGGATTGGTGCGGACGTGCTTTGTAACAGTGCCCACGAGAAAACCGTGTTCGCAGCTGGTAGCCACACGGCGTCCACCGTGACCGCGTTACGCTTGCTGCAGCAGAAGCACTTAGGAAGTGATGGTACAGTTGGGTGGGCTCGAACCACCGACCTCCTGTTCCACAGACAGGCGCTCTAACCAACTGAGCTACAACTGCATCCTTCGCCGGCGTCCGAAAAACGGGGGCCGAACGGGGCGGAAACTAGGTGCAACGCACCTCTTTGGCAAGGCCGGGTCGGCACCAAACACCGGTGTCGCCCTGCGAAAGCAGGGGCCCATAACCACCGGCGGATGTTGCTGAAACAGATTTCTGCAACGGCTACCGAAGCAAACTCGCACCGTCACGGAGTATGGGGTCCCTGCTCTCGCAGGGACGACATCTTCGTTCCTGGCAAAAGCCATGCTTCGTTCTCGGCCAAAACCGCGCCACCACAACAAAAAGCCCGGGCTGTCGCGCCCGGGCTTTTTTGAACGTGAGGACCAGCGATCAGGCGGCCGGCTTGAACAGCTTCGAGGCGTTGGTCTTGATCGGCTCGACGGTTTCGCTCGTAACCTTCTGGGTCAGTTCGGAGAGCTCCTTGGCCTGGGCGCTCAGGGTCTCGTACTGTTTCCTGGCATGCGAGGTCCACAACTCGACCGCGTCGGAGGGCGTCTTGACGCCGAAAAGTTCCTGCGCGAAGTCGAGCGTCGCGGTGGTGTTGGCCTTCATCATTTCCATCAGCTTGGCGGAATACTCGCTGTAGCCCTTGCTGGCAGTCGTGAACACCGCTTCGATGGTGCCGTTATGGCTCTCGGCGACGTCCTTGAACCGGGCGTAATTGTCGCGCGCCTGGGAGACGCCCTTTTCGGCGAAAGCGCGCATCTGCTCGGGGACTTCGAACGGGATGATTGAGGCGGAGAACGGATCGGTGGGATTTGCCATGGCATGAATCCTTCGAAATAGGGGTGAATTGATGTGACCCCTTGCGCGCCCGGCGGCAAAAGGCCGGGAACGTCGAGCTGGATCACGCATCGGGAACGTCCGACACTTACAACCTACATCGTGTCAATTTTGTGCAATGCAACGTAATGAGCCGCAATTTTTAGCTGCATTGCCGCATAGCTGACCCGGAGGGGATGCGGGGGTGTCCGGATCCGGCCCTTTTGTTGGGGCGATGCGGCCACATCGCCTCGATCCCGCTGAACCGGAAAGCACTGACGGAATTAAGGTTATCTCGGCTTTGGATGCTTCCGCGGCCGCCTGCCCGTGGACCTGCTTTGCCCCGCGGGGGATACTAACACTTCGTTAAGCCTGTCATCTGCTGGCAGCCGAAAAACTTCCTTCGTCGGGTCAAGCAACCGGTCATTTCACTGCGATGAACAAAGCCGAATTCCAGTTGCGAGCTATCGGCGATCCGCGGCTGGCGGTGCATGCAACGAGCGCGTTGCCGGTCTGGCTGTGGTCGGTCGACGGCACACAGATTTTCTGGGCCAATCCGGTTGGCGCCAAACTGTTCGGCGCACATAACGCCACGCAACTGGCGGAGAGGACCTTCGGCCCGGCCGATGCGCATCGCCGCCAGGTGGCGCAACTCGCAGGCCGGCTGCCGCCGAACGAAGCGGTCCGGCTGGAGCGGCTGCGCGGTTTCGGCGCGCCGCTCGGCACGCTGGCGACCTGCGGCTGCGCGCGGCTTGAATTCGCCGATGGCAGCCACGCCATCCTGATCGCGGCAACGACAATTGCAGGTCGCGCGATGCCGCTGACGGAGCGGCTGCAGCGTCTCGTCGAGGCCGTCGATCAGCCGATCGCGGCGTTCGCGCGCGACGGAATGTTCATCGGCGCCAGCGACGCCGGGCGACCGCTGCTCGCCTTTCGTAATCTCTCCGAAATCGGCCTCGACCAGGCCCGCAACGATGCGCTCCGGGAGGGCCGCGTCGAAACGCAGACCGGCATCGGCCATATGGTGCTGCAGCGCGTCGGCACCGGCAGCGATGTCGGCCTCGTCGCGCTGATCGCGCCTTCGGCGGAACGCCAGATCCCCGACTACGAACAACCCGCGACGACGCCGGAAGCGCCGGCCGAGTTCGCGCTGGTCGACGAGTTCGCGGCATCGCCGACCGAAGCCGCAATCGAAACCGCTGCATCCGTAACGCCGGCGCCGGACGAACTTCCTGCGCATGAACCCTCGCCTTTTGTCGAGGCCGTCGCCGACGAGCCGACGCCCGTCACCGAGCCCCTCGCGACGACGCCGCCGAGCGAGGCGCCCGCACCGGAGCCCCGCCGCAACCCGCTGCGCTTCATGTGGCAGATGGATGCCGACGGCTGCTTCTTACTCGGCTCCGACGAATTCACCCACCTGATCGGCATCCGCACCGCCGCGGGATTCGGTCGGCCGTGGAGCGAAATCGCCGATCGTTTCGCGCTCGATCCCGAAGGCCGCGTCCTCAAGGCGATCGCCACCCGCAACACCTTCAGCGGCATGACATTGAATTGGCCGGTCGACGACGACGAGACGTTGCCGGTCGAATTGGCGGGCTTGCCGGTCTACGACCGGATGCGGAATTTCGCGGGCTATCGCGGCTTTGGCGTCTGCCGTGATCTCGACGGCCTGAACCGGCTGGCCGCGCTGCGCCGCTTCGAATTGCCGGGCGATCCGCCGTCGCAAACACCTTCCCTCGACACGGTTCCGACAAATCTTGCCGACGAAACCGCCGTGAATCCGCCCTGCCCTGCCGATAACGCATCGTCCAGCGCGCCTGGATCGAGCAGCCCGATTGCCGTTGAGACATCACCTCCAACCGATTTGGATACGCCCGTGGAAACGCCCAATGAAATGCTGAAGAACGTGCTGCCGTTTCGGCCGCCTGGCGACCCGAAATCCCCCAGCCTGACGCCGGTCGAAAACAACGCCTTCAACGAGCTCGCCCGGCAATTGTCAGCGCGGCTCGAAACCGAACCGGACGCGCCCGCGGCGCCGCCGGAAATTCCTGAAACGCCTGCCGCCGCGATCGAAGAACCGGCCGCTGCGACGACATCCGAACCCGCCGATGAGCGGCCGGTCTGGCTCGCACAACCCGACCCGCCCGCGCGCGGCGAAACCAAACGCGACAGGGCGTTGCTCGACCTGCTCCCGGTCGGCATCCTGATCTATCGGCTCGACCGGCTGGTCTATGCCAATGCGGCGTTCCTCACCCGGATCGGCTATTCGAGCCTGCATGCGCTGGAAGATGCCGGCGGCCTCGACGCGCTCTATGTCGAACCGGGCGTCTCCAGCGCCAGCAGCACTTCCGACACCGGCACGCCGGTGACGATTTCCGCTAGCGGCGATGCCGCCGAACCGACGCATTCGATCGAGGCGCGGCTCTACACCATCAGCTGGGACGACGAGGCCGCGCTGGCCCTGATCTTTTCCGGCACCGCCAACGAAGGCACCGCGATCGCGCAAGCGATCGCCGCGGCCGAACCCCTGCCCGAACAACCCTCGGCCGTCGGCCACGCCAATGCCGAGGAACTCGGCGCCATCCTCGACACCACAGCCGACGGCATCGTGATGTTCGACGCCGACGGCAACCTCAATGCCTGCAACCGCAGCGCGGAGGCGCTGTTCGGCTATGACGGCGAACAACTCGTGCAGCGCAACCTCGTTGACCTGTTCGCGCCCGAAAGCCAGCACATGGTCAGGGATTATCTGGAGAGCATCAAGGGCGAGGGCGTCGCCAGCCTGCTCGATCACGGCCGCGACGTGCTGGGCCGCGCCAGCCGCGGCGGCATCATCCCGCTGTCGATGACGATGGGGCGAACCCGTACCGAAGGCCCTAATTTCTTCGCGGTGTTTCGCGACCTCTCCCAGGTCAAGAAGAGCGAAGGCGAGCTGCAGCAGGCCCGCCGGCTCGCCGATCGTGCCGCCAATGCCAAAGCCGACCTGCTGGCGCGGATCAGCCACGAGGTCCGCACGCCGCTGAACGCCATCATCGGTTTTTCCGAGGTGATGATCGGCGAGCGTTTCGGCGCGCTCGGCAACGAGCGCTATGTCGAATACATGAAGGACATCCGCGGCTCCGGCGAGCGGGTGATCGCCATCATCAACGACCTCACCGATCTCTCCCGCATCGAGACCGGCAAGCTCGACCTCGTTTTCGCCAACCAGAACCTCAACGATTTGGTCGAGCAATGCGTGGCGGGGATGCAGCCGCAGGCCAACCGCGAACGCATCATCATCCGCACCTCGCTGGCGCATGCGCTGCCGCAGGTCATCGCCGACGCCCGCGCGCTGCGCCAGATCACGCTGAACCTGATCGGCAATTCGATCCATCTCGCCAATGCCGGCGGCCAGGTCATCGTCTCCACCGCGCTGTCGGATTTCGGCGACGTGGTCTTGAGGGTGCGCGATACCGGGCACGGCCTCAACGACAACGAGGTCGCCGCCGCGATGGAACCGTTCCGGACGCAAGCGCCCTCCGACCAGGCTACCGACGGCACCGCGGTCAGCCTGTCGCTGACGAAAGCGCTGGTAGAAGCCAATCGCGGTCAATTCCACATCAAGACCGGCCCGCATTCGGGCACGCTGATTGAAGTGGTATTTTCCAGCCAGATGGCGCGGGCCTAGCTTCGGGCGAGCGACCCGACAACACGGCCGCGGTATTTCGAAACCGCGACCGGGCTCTCGCATGCACCATGGGTTCCCGATCCGGACCCCAGCAAGGAAGGCGGCCTTGTACTGGTTCGAGCCGGCGATACCGGACAAATACGTGTCATCAAAAAAATTTGCGCATGCACCAACAAAAGTTTCATTTTTGGGTGATGATAGCGAATCGGGGAAACATCGGAGTCGCTGCCATGAGCCAGTTCGTCTTGGACGTTGTTGTCTGGATTCTTGGAATCCGCGGTCACATTCCCCAAATCGACGGCTTCCGCACCGGCCGCGCCGACGCCGCGCTTGCCGCCGGTACCGGCGTGCGGGTTCTGGCCGCGGCCTTCATCTCGGTCGCCGTGCTGTCGCTGGCGCTGTGGACCGCGGTCTGGCTCGCCATCAAAGTGCTGTAGACCAAATTCAGGCCGCCGAAATCTCGGGCAGGAAATCGCCGATCGCATCGAGAAACGTCTCGGGCGATTGCAGTTGCGGGACATGGGCGCAGCCGGCGATGATCCTCAGCCGTGCATTCGGCAACAGCGCGGCGAGTTCCCGGGACATCGGCGGCGGGGTCGCCTCATCGTGCTCGCCGACCACAACCAGCGCCGGCGCGGTGACCTTGCCAAGCTCGGGCCTGAGGTCCAGTTCCGCCAGTGCACTGCACGCAGCCTGAAAAACTCCGGGATCCGTTTTCAGGAACGCCTCGCGGCGGTCGCGCATCAGATCGGGATGGCTGGCCTGGAAGTCGGGCGCGAACAGCCGCCGCATCGCGACGTCGGTGATCGCGGCCAACCCCTTCGCCCGTGAGGCCGCAGCCATATTTCGAAAAGCCTGGCGGCCCTCTTCCGAAAACGCCGCGCCGCAATCGGCGAAGATGAATCGTTTGGCGATGCCGGGATGACGGATCGCCATCTGCAGCGCGACGAAGCCGCCATAGCCGTTGCCGAGCACGATCGCCTCGCCGCCGCCCGCAGCATCCTTCACGGCTTCGGCCATGCGGTCGGCAACCTCCGCAAGACCGCCATCGATCGGCCTCGATGCGCCGAAGCCTGGCAATTCGGGAACGATCACGCGGAACGACCGCGACAGTTGTGGCGCCACCGCGTCGAAGCTCGCGCGATCCGACAGCAGCGAATGCAACAGGAACAGCGAAGGCCCCTGGCCTGACTGCGCGGCATTGACGGTGCCGTTGGCGAGAAGTCGATCCATCTGCATTGCTCTTTCGCTGATTTCAGGGAGGCGGTCATACGCGGGCGGCGATTGATAGATCAGAATGCGGTCCGTTCAAAGCCCTTGTGACTTGACCCTCCATTTCACGCTTGCGAGATTGCCGCGGGGATCGTCGAGGAGGGAGCCAATGAACATAACAACCAAGCCCGCCGCAGCCTCGATCGATATCCACGGTAATTTCGTCGACGGCCGCGAGATCGAAGCCGGCTCCGGTGAGATGCTCGACGTCCGCAACCCCTCCACCGGCGAGGTGATCGCACGGATTCCGGATTCGAATGCCGACGACGTCGACCGCGCCATGAAAAGCGCACGCACCGCCTTCGAGGGCAAAGCCTGGAGCGGCATGGACATTCGCGCCCGCGCGCGGCTGGTCAATCGCCTCGCGGACGCCTTCGAAGCCAATCTGGAATCATTGTACCGGCTGGAAACGCTCAACAACGGCCGGCCGGTCAACGAGACCCGGGCGCAACTGTCGCGGCTGCCCGACTTCTTCCGCTACTTCGCAGGCCTCGCATTGGCGCGGCGCGACGCGGTGATCCCGGTCGAAGGGTCCTATCTGAACTACACGTTGCGGACGCCGGTCGGCATCGTCGCCAACTGCACGCCGTTCAATCATCCCCTGATGATCCTGTGCAAATCGCTGGCCGCGGTGCTGGCGAGCGGCTGCGTCACCGTGGTGAAACCGTCGGAATACACCCCGTTGACGACGCTGAAACTGGCGCAGATCTTCACCGAAGCGGGCCTGCCGCCCGGCGTATTCAACATCGTGCTCGGCCTCGGCCAGACCACGGGCAAAATGCTGGCCGAGCATGGCGACATCGACAAGCTGGTGCTGACCGGCGGCACCGAGGCCGGCCGCGTCGCGGGCGCTGCCGCCGCAAAAGTGTTCGCGCACCAGACCATGGAGCTCGGCGGCAAGACGCCCGTCATGGTGTTCGATGACTACGATCTTGACCGCGCCGTCAACTATGCCGCTTTCGGCGCTTTCATCGGCGCCGGCCAGACCTGCATCTGCGCCTCGCGCCATCTCGTGCAAGCTTCGATCTATGACGAGTTCGTTGAGAGGCTGAAGGCCAAGACCGAAACCATTCGTATCGGCGATCCCTTCGATCCCGCGACCCAGCTCGGGCCGGTGATCTCGGCGCGGCAGCGCGATCGCGTGCTGTCCTATGGCCGGTTCGGCCGCGACGACGGCGCGCGGTTGATCACCGGCGGCGGGTCTGCGAAAGTGGCGGGCCATGAGAACGGCTATTTCGTCGAGCCGACGGTGTTCGCCGACGTCAAGTCCGACATGCGCATTTTCCAGGAAGAAGTATTCGGTCCCTTCACCTCGGTGACGCCGTTCAAGGACGAGGCGGACGCGCTGCGGCTTGCAAACGATTCACCGTTCGGGCTGGCGGCTGCGATCCGCACCCGCGACGTCGCCCGCGCGCATCGTGTCGCCGCCAGCGTCAAGGCCGGCATCGTCTGGATCAACGACCATCATCGGCTCGACCCGGCCTCGCCCTGGGGCGGCGTCGGTGATTCCGGCGTCGGCCACGAATGCGGCACCGAGAGTT
>Ga0209483_1000934_pt1 | contig 23547 bp, 26 predicted proteins | sample NGEPerA_FD_184508 | JGI IMG/M metagenome (GOLD analysis project Ga0209483, IMG submission 184508) | Arctic peat soil microbial communities from the Barrow Environmental Observatory site, Barrow, Alaska, USA - NGEE PermafrostL2-A... | ecosystem: Environmental > Terrestrial > Soil > Wetlands >... | reverse complement strand
TGCGTCAACCCCCACCCCGACCCTACCCCGCTTGCGGGGGAGGGGGCGCTTCTGCGCGATTGTCGGCGGTGTCGCTTGGCTAAGGTTGGGACTGGGATCACGTTCCCGGCGAACCCCCTCCCCCGCTTGCGAGGGAGGGTCGGGGTGGGGGCTCGGCTTGCCCCGCTTCTGGGCATAAGCGAGCGCCGCCTCACGCACCCAGGCGCCGTCGTCGTGCGCCTGGCGGCGGTCGGCGAGGCGCTCGCGGTTGCACGGGCCGTCGCCGGCGACGACGCGGCGGAACTCGGCCCAGTCGATCTCGCCGGGGCGCCAATGCCCGTCCGCCTCGTCAAAGGCCAGTGCGGGATCGGGGATGGTCAGCCCGAGATAGCGGGACTGCGGCACCGTCGCGTCGATAAAGCGCTGGCGCAGCTCGTCGTTGGAGACGCGCTTGATTTTCCACCGCGTCGAGTTGTCGGTGTGCGGGGAGTCGCTGTCGTGCGGTCCGAACATCATCAGGCTCGGCCACCACCAGCGGTCGAGCGCGTCCTGCGCCATCGCCTGCTGTTCCGGGGCGCCGCGGCACAAAGTCAGCATGATCTCGAAGCCCTGGCGCTGGTGAAAACTCTCCTCCTTGCAGATGCGGATCATCGCCCGCGCATAGGGGCCGTAGGAGCAGCGGCAGAGCGGGATCTGGTTGATGATCGCGGCGCCGTCGACCAGCCAGCCGATCGCCCCGACATCGGCCCAGGTGAGGGTCGGGTAGTTGAAGATCGAGGAATATTTCGCCGCCCCGGTCAGCAATTGCTCGACCAGCTCCTCGCGCGCGATGCCGAGGGTCTCCGCCGCCGCATATAAATAAAGCCCGTGCCCGGCCTCGTCCTGCACCTTGGCGAGAAGGATTTCCTTGCGCCGCAGAGTCGGCGCGCGGGTCAGCCAGTTGCCCTCGGGCAACATGCCGACGATCTCGGAATGCCCGTGCTGCGAGATCTGGCGGATCAGCGTGCGGCGATAGGCGTCGGGCATCCAGTCATTGGGCTCGACCTTGTCCTCGCGCGCCACCCGCGCCTCGAACCGCGCGAGGCGCGCCGCGTCGTCGACCGGGTTTGCGAGGTCGTTCATGGCGATGAATATAGTACCGCCGCCGCATGACAGCCCGGCAAAATCGCGCGATATGGCCGGGGGACATCGCGGAAATCCTGCGATAGAGTGGCGGAAGCTGTCGGTTGCTTATCATCCGCCGCCGTAACGATCCGCCGCAGGGAGATTGATCTGATGCAATACAAGCGAATTTCGGCCGATTGCCATCTCGACATGATCTGGCTCCCGCCCGATTTGTTCACCGCCAATGCTCCCCAGGCGTTGAAGGACCAGATGCCGTTTGTCGCCGACCAGGCCGACGGCACCAAGCGCTGGGTCGATAATAACGGCGCCGATTACGGCATGGCGGGCGGCGTCGGCGCCTCGGGCACGCCCTATGTCCCCGGCAAGCAGCTGCGCGTCGACAAGATGCACGAGGCCGGCCTCTACGACGATTTCAAGCTGAAGGGGCTGCGCCGCCCCGGCGATCCGCACCTGCGGGTCAAGGAACTCGACCGCGATGGCGTCGACGCCGAAGTGATCTACGGCATCCTCGCCGCCTGCGCCAAGATGAAGAGTCCCGAAGCCGCCAACGAGATGCTGCGCATCTACAACGACTTCATGCACAATTTCTGCAGCTACTACCCCGACCGCGAGATTGGCCTGGCCTGCCTGCCCTATAGCGATATCAACGCCGCGGCCGCCGAAGTCCGCCGCGTCGCCAAAATGGGGATGCGCGGCGTCGAATTGTCGTGCTCGTGGCACATGACGCCGATGTGGCACCCGATGTGGGATCCGCTGTGGGAAGCGGTCAACGAGACGCAGCTGCCGCTGCACTTCCACACCTTCCCGTCGGTCGACCCCGAACTGCGCAAGCAATACGAGCTGCCGGTCCAGCGTCAGATGACCTATGCGGGTCTTTGCCTGTTCCAGATGACGCTCGGCAACATCCTCACCTCGATGATGGGCGCGGCGGTGTTCGAGCGCTTCCCCAATATTCGCATGGTGATGGGCGAGAGCGGCATCGGCTGGATCCCCTACGTGCTCGACCGCATGGATTTCGAGTACAAGGACCAGTACCAGGACCTGAAGCTCAAGATGATGCCGAGCGAATACTGGCGCCGCCAATGCAAGGCGACGTTCCAGTTCGACCGCGTCGGCACCAAGCTGATCGAGGAGATGGGCGTCGAGACCCTGATGTGGGGCTCGGACTACCCGCATCCCGACGGCGTGTGGCCGGAATCGAAGAAGTACATCGACGAGCAGTTCAGCCACCTGCCGGCCGAAATCACCTTCAAGATGACGTGCGAGAACGCCGCCAAGTTCTACGGGCTGACGAACTAGGCTTGCGACAAGCGGCGCCGGGTGGGTATCCATCCGGCGCCGTTTACGCGCCGGGACATCAACTCGGCGACGAAACGAGACAGGACGGATCGCTCTGAATAGAGCCGATCCAGACGGCTTCAAATCTGGCGAGCGTAAACACCGTGGCAGAAGCCGCGGCGGGGCGGCATTTGCCGCGCAATGGTGCTTACCGGAGGAAGCCTGATGGAGCGGACGATCGAACAGCGCACGATGCGCAAGGTGTATTGGCGCATCCTGCCCTTTACCGGCCTCTTGTACCTGATCTGCTATATCGACCGGGTCAATGTCGGATTTGCCGCGCTGACCATGCGCGGCGATCTGGGGTTGAGCCAAGCCTCGTTCGGCCTCGGCGCCGGCACCGCCTTCTTCATCGGCTATTTCGTTCTTGAAGTCCCAAGCAACATCATTCTCGACAAGGTCGGCGCGCGATTGTGGATCGCCCGCATCATGATCTCGTGGGGGATTGTCTCGGCCTGCACCGCGTTCGTTGTCGGGCCGTACAGCTTCTACCTCGTGCGCTTCCTGCTCGGGCTCGCGGAAGCCGGGTTCTTCCCCGGCATGGTGCTGTTCTTCACCTACTGGTTCCCGACCGTGCACCGCGGGCGGATCATCGCCGGCTTTATGACCGCGATCCCGATCTCGATCGCGATCGGGGCGCCGGTCTCGACCACCCTATTGGAGCTGAACGGCGTGCTCGGGCTCGCCGGCTGGAAATGGATGTATCTATGCGAGGCCGTACCGGCGATCGTCCTCGGCATCGTCGCCCTAGTGTACCTGACCGACCGGCCGGAACAGGCGAACTGGCTCGCCCCGGACGAGAAGGCCTGGCTGGCGGCCGAACTGGCGAGCGAGCGGCGCGCGGTCGAGTCGGTGCGCACCTACAGCATGCTGCAGTCGATGCTCAACCCGCGGGTCCTGGCCTTGGCGGGGATCTATTTCGGCATCGCCGCGGCCAGCGTCGGTCTCGTCATGTTCCTGGCGCAGATCGTCAAGGAGCTCGGCCTGTCCAACCTGATGACCGGCTATGCCGCATCGGTTCCCTATATTGTCGGCACGCTGGGCATGCTGGTCTGCGGCTACGTCACCGACCGCACCCGGGAGCGGCGCTGGAACTGCTTCGCCACCTGCTTGATCGCGGTCGCCGGGCTGCTGTTGGCCGGCTATACGTTGGGAACGTGGGTGTCGCTCGTCGGGCTGTCGATCGCCACCATCGGCTTCTACGGCATGAAGCCGGCTTTCTGGCCGATGCCGTCGCTGTTCCTCACCGGGACCGCCGCGGCCGCGGGCATCGCCTGGATCAACGCGGTCGGCAATCTCGCCGGCACCGTCACCCCGTTCGTCGTCGGTTGGGCCAAGGACGTTACCGGCAGCTTTTCGAGTGGGCTCTATGCGCTGGCGGGCTTTGCGCTGCTGGCGGCGGTGATCACTCTCCTGGCGCTCCCCAGCGACCGCCAGGCATCCGCCGCAGCCGGTGAGCTCGCCCGCAGCCCGGCGGAATAGGCAGACCCACATTGTCCGGTCATGGCCCGGCGGCTAAGCTCCGGGCCATGACCGGCGACACATCCCGCATGGCCCATGGCGGCAAGGCGCTTTACGGCGCCCGGGTCGGCATCCTGATGCTCGATGCGCGGTTCCCGCGCATCCCGGGCGATATGGGAAACGGCACGACCTGGCCGTTTCCGGTGCTCTACAAGGTGGTGCCGGGCGCAACGCCCGATCGCGTCGTGCGGCATAAATCGCAGAGCCTCATCAACGCCTTCCTCGACGCGGCGGCCGAGCTCGTGCAATTGGGTGCGGACGGCATCACCACGACCTGCGGGTTCCTCTCGCTCTACCAGCGCGAGATCGCGGCGCATGTGCGCGTCCCGGTCGCGACCTCGAGCCTGATGCAGATCCCGCTTGTCGAACGCCTGCTGCCGCCGGGCAAGCGCGTCGGCGTGTTGACGGTGAGCGCGGCGAGCCTCACGCCCGAACACATGGTCGCCGCCGGCGCCGATCCGGCGACGCCCGTGGCCGGCACCGACAGCGGCACGGAATTTACCCGCTGCATGGTCGACGACATGCCGACCCTCGACGCCGCGGCGGCCGAGCGCGACATTATCGCGGCCGGCGAGGCGCTGGTCGCGGCGCATCCCGCTACCGGCGCGGTGGTGCTCGAATGCACCAACATGGTGCCCTATGCGCGCGCCCTCAGCGACCATCTGCGCCTCCCGGTCTACAGCATCTACAGCTTTGTGACCTGGTTCCAGGCGGGCCTCGCCCCCAGGGATTTTGGCCCGCCGGGCAGTGGCCCCCGCGAATGGCGCGAGCGGTGAGCCATGTCTCGATAAGGGTCGCGACCGAAGAAGATTGCGGCCTCATCCTGCGGTTCATCCGCGAATTGGCGCTTTACGAAAAGGCGCCGGAGGCCGTCATCGCCACCGAAGCGCAACTGCGCGAACACGGCTTTGGTCCGAAGCCGCATTTTGAGACGCTGATCGCCGAGCTCGCCGGCGAACCGGAGGGAATGGCGCTGTTCCACACGCGGTTTTCGACCTGGCTCGGCACGCCGACGCTTTATCTGGAAGACATCTTCGTCCGCGAGGCGGCGCGCGGCCACGGCGTCGGCCGCCGGCTGATGGCGCGGCTCGCCCGGATCGCGCTGGAGCGCGGGTGGGGCCGGATCGATTTCCACGTGCTCGACTGGAACCCGGCGCGCGGCTTTTACCAAAAGCTCGGGTGCGACCATCTCGAGGAATGGCTGCGCTACGGTGCCGCGGGCGGCTGGCTCGAACGCCTCGCCGAGTGGGACGAGCCCGGCTAAACTCGCGCCATCCGAACCCGAACGCAAACCGGAGGAACCGATGATCGAAGTCTGGTCGTGGCCGACGCCAAACGGCCACAAGGTGCACATCGCCCTCGAAGAATTGGGCCTCGAGTACAAGGTGATCCCGGTCAATATCGGCGCCGGCGACCAGTTCAAGCCCGAGTTCCTGGCGATCACCCCCAACCACCGCATCCCGGCGATCGTCGATCACGACGGACCGGGCGGAAAGAAATTCACGCTCTTCGAATCGGCGGCGATCATGCTCTACCTGTCGGAAAAGACCGGCGGCAAGCTCATCCCGAAAGACCCGGTCGGGCGCTACAAATGCCTCGAATGGATGATGTTCCAGATGGGCGGCGTCGGCCCGATGTTCGGGCAATGGAACCATTTCGCCGCCTATGCCCCCGAGAAAATCCCCTATGCGATCGAGCGCTACACCAACGAGGTGGCGCGGCTCCACCGGGTGCTCAACAGGCGCCTGGAAGAGGCCGAGTGGCTCGCCGGCAGCGAATACTCGATGGCCGACATCATCACCTTCCCGTGGATCCGCGGCGCCGAGCGGCGCAACATCGACCTCAACGACTATCCCGGCGTCAAACGCTGGCACGATTCGATGGCGTCGCGCCCGGCGGTGCAGCGCGGCGTCGCGGTGCTCGCCGAGAACCAGCGCCGCGGCCAGATCACCGACAAGGAACGCGAGAACTATTTCGGCAAGACGCAGTTCCAGGCGCGGTAGTTGAGCTTCCTCTCCCGCTTGCGGGAGAGGGTGGCGAGCGCGTGAGCCTTCAACCCGCGGGCTCGACCCGCGGGGAGCCGGGTGAGGGCGGCGGCCACCATACCCTCACCCTCGCATCGCCATGCATCGGTCCCTCCCTCTCCCGCAAGCAGGAGAGGGGTTTAGTTTGCTCCCTATCCCCGTGTCGCGACGCGGCTCCACAGCAGCCGCGCTTCACGGCCGGGATCGTCGACGGCGCGGCAGCGCGTGTCGAACACCATCGTCGCGCGCCCGGCGGTCGTGTAGGCGGGCCACGCCGGGATCGCCGGGTTGTCGGGCTTGCCGGCGCGGGCGAAGGCGGCCCAGGTGGCCGACATCGCCGCCGCGAGCTCGGGCGCGCCGTCGGCGCCCTGGGTCGACAGCGGCGTCTCGGTGGTGTCGAAGACGAACGGCAAATCCATCGCGTGGTGCGCGCCCATCCGCCCGCCGGCGAACGGCGACCCCCAGTCGAGCGAGTAGTGATAGACCGGCGCGCCGCCTGATTTTTCATTGACCCTGGCCGCCCGCCGCTCGGCGTAAAGCCAGGTGCGGACAGTGAAATTCGACCCGGTCAGCGCCGCGATCAGCCGGTCGGCGGGGCTCGCGCCGGGCAGAAGCTCGCGGTAGAGCGCGATTGCCGCATCGGTGTCGGGGCCGGCGATTGCGGCGATGCGCTCGCGCAGCTCGGCTTCGCTGAGGGTGCGGCGCCAGACCGCGTCGTCGTCGAGGAAGAGCGCCGCTTCCCGCGCGGTGCCGCCGATCATCAGCGGGATGTCGTCGCCGAGCGGCGAAGTCGTCGGCTCGGCGGGGTGCTGGGTCACCACCGCGCCGTCGACCACCGGGCCGAAATCGTAGCGGTCGAGCAGCGGATAGGCCCGCAGCCCCGCCGCGCGCGAGGCCGGCACGATCGCGCCGAGGAGCTGGTCGAGCGGCGCCTCCCGCAGCTTGTCGGCGTCGCCGAGGCCAAGCTGCTTCAGCACCGCGCCGGCCAAGGCGTTGGCGCGCTCGCGGGTGGTGAAACGCACCGCCGCGCCCGATTGGATCACCGCGCGGTGGAAGAGACCTTTCGCCGCCGGCATCGCCAGGAGCGCGCTGACCTTGCCGCCGCCACCCGACTCGCCAAAGATCGTGACGCAAGCCGGGTCGCCGCCGAACGCGGCGATGTTGGCGCGCACCCAGTAGAGCGCCGCGACCAGGTCGAGCGAGCCGGCATTGCCCGATCCGGCGAAGCGCTCGCCGCCGATATCCTCGAGATGCAGATAGCCGTAGATGTTGAGCCGGTGGTTGACGCTGACCACCACCACATCGCCGCGCCGCGCCAGGTTGGCGCCATCCGTCACCGCGCGGTTGCCCGAGCCGTAGGCGAAGGCGCCGCCGTGCAGCCACACCATCACCGGCCGCTTACCGGCCAGACCGGGGGTCCAGACGTTGAGCGTCAGGCAATCCTCGATTTCAGGGGTGGCGTCGGCGGGGCCGAGGATGTCGTCCATCTCGCCGCGGCGCTTGACCCGGGCCGGCGATTGCGGCGCCTGGCCGCGATAGGCGAGCGCATCCAGCATGCCGACCCACGGTTGTAGCGGCTGGGGCGGCAGGAAGCGGTTCGCGCCGCCGGTCGGCGCGGCATAGGGGATGCCCTTGAAGGCGTGAATCCCGCCCGCGGCCGCGCCGCGGAGCTTGCCCGACGCGATCTCGACGACCGGCGGCAGGCTGGCGGTCAATACGTCATTGGCCATGGCGTTTCCTTGCTCACCACCCTCCCGACGACGGTCGGGACCCATCGCTCCATGGGTACCGGCCTGCGCCGGGATGACAAGAAAAATCGGTAGTGTCCTAATTTGAGGACACTACCCGGAGTTCTCGCGCCTTGCGGCACTTGGCGTCACCGACGCGTTCGGACCGTTGCTTCAGCGCTTTTTCGGCGAGAGGCCAAGAGGGTCTTGACCGTCAGCTATCCCCCATCCGCAGCGCGGCGATGAAGGCGGATTGCGGGATGTCGACCTGGCCGAACTGGCGCATCCGCTTTTTGCCTTCCTTCTGCTTTTCGAGCAGCTTGCGTTTGCGGGTCACGTCGCCGCCGTAGCATTTGGCGGTCACGTCCTTGCGCAGCGCCTTGACCGTTTCTCTCGCAATAACACGACCCCCGATCGCGGCCTGGATCGCGATTTGGAACAATTGGCGCGGGATCAAATCCTTCAGCCGCTCGCAGAGCGCGCGGCCGCGGCGGTCGGCTTGGCTGCGGTGGACGATGATGGAGAGCGCGTCGACCGGCTCGCCGTTGACCAGGATGTTGAGCAGCACCAGATCGCTCTCGGCGTAGGAATCGATCTGGTAATCGAAGCTGGCATAGCCGCGGCTCACCGATTTCAGCCGGTCGTAGAAATCGAACACGACCTCGTTGAGCGGCAGCCGGTAGACCACCATCGCGCGGTTGCCGGCATAGGTGAGGTCGAGCTGGGTCCCGCGGCGCTCCTCGCACAGCGCCAGCACCTGGCCGAGGTATTCGTCCGGCACCAGCACCGTCGCCTTGATCCACGGCTCCTCGATATGGTCGATCCTGACCGGATCGGGCATGTCGGCGGGATTGTGCAGGTTGAGGATGCGGTTGTTGTTCTGGTGGACGCGATAGACCACCGAGGGCGCGGTGGTGATGAGGTCGAGGTCGAATTCGCGGGTCAGCCGCTCCTGGACGATTTCGAGGTGCAGCAGCCCGAGGAAGCCGCAGCGGAAGCCGAAGCCGAGCGCCGCCGAGGTCTCCGGCTCGTAGCCGAAGCTGGCGTCGTTGAGGCGCAATTTGCCGAGGCTCTCGCGCAGATGCTCGTAATCGGCCGAATCGACCGGGAAGAGGCCGCAGAACACCACCGGCTGCAGCGGCTGAAACCCGGCCAGCGCCGCGGCGGCCGGGCGGCGGTCTTCGGTGATGGTGTCGCCGACCCGGCAATCGGCGACGGTCTTGATCCCGGCGGTGATGAAGCCGATTTCGCCGGGGCCGAGCGCGGGCGCCGCGACCCCCTTCGGGGTGAAGACGCCGACCCGCTCGATGGTGTGCGCCGCGCCGGTCGCCATCAGCCGGATCTTCTGGCCGGGAACGAGGCCGCCGTCCTTGACCCGCACCAGGATGACGACGCCGAGATAGGAATCGTACCAGCTGTCGACCAGGAGCGCCTTGAGCGGCGCGTCGGCGTCGCCGGTGGGCGGCGGCAGGCGGGTCACCAGCGCCTCCAGCACGCCCTCGATGTTGAGCCCGGTCTTGGCCGAGATCAGCACCGCGTCCGAGGCGTCGAGGCCGATGACGTCCTCGATCTGCTCGCGGACCCGGTCGGGCTCGGCGGCGGGCAGGTCGATCTTGTTGAGCACCGGGACGATCTCGTGGCCGGCGGCGACCGCCTGGTAGACATTGGCGAGGGTCTGCGCCTCGACCCCCTGGCTCGCGTCGACCACCAGGAGCGAGCCTTCGCACGCCGCGAGCGAACGGCTGACCTCGTAGGCGAAATCGACGTGGCCCGGCGTATCCATCAGGTTGAGGACGTAATCCTCGCCGTCCTGGGCGCGGTAGTTGAGGCGCACCGCCTGCGCCTTGATGGTGATGCCGCGCTCGCGCTCCAGTTCCATGGTGTCGAGCACCTGCTCGCGCATCTCGCGCGCGTCGAGCCCGCCGCAGGTCTGGATCAACCGATCGGCGAGCGTCGACTTGCCGTGGTCGATATGCGCGATGATCGCGAAATTGCGGATGTGGCTGAGCGGGATCATGCGAGGGCGAACATAGGGTCGCGGCCGGGCGGTATCAACGCGCGCGGGCGGCGTGCAGGTCAGACATCGACAAGCGCGATCCCGAGGGCGCGTGCCCCAGCAAGCATTCGGTCGTCGTAGCTGGCGAGTTCCACTTGCTCGCCGCGCTGGCGCAGAAAATCCATGGTTGCCAGATGAAGCGCGTCAAGCGTCCGAAGCGCGATAGGAAACGGCTGCAAAGCGCGCGCGAGAACCCGCGCGCTCATTTCGGTCAGACTCACACGGATCAGTAAGGCTCGCGCTTGATCGGCATGTGAAGCGGTCGAGCCGTACGCATAAATCCGGCTCCATACCTCATAGGCCAGCAATTGACTTGAAGCCAAATCCTCGTCCCACAACGCCTCTGGCGGCGATCGAGGCTCAGAGAACAGGTCGGCGAGCAGAACCGAACTATCGACATAGATCACCGATCTTCTCGATCACGGTCCAGGTCGGCCATCAACTTTTCAAGCGTCAGTCCCTTGATAGGCTTTCGCGGCGGCAGGGGCGCAAAGGGCCGCTTGGCCGGTTTCAGCCAGCCTTCGCGCACACCTATTTCCTGAAAGGGCGTCAGACCCGTCTCGGCGCGATGCGGCACGATCTCGGCGACGATCCGGTTGCGGTCGGTGACGAATACGGTCTCGCCCGAGGCGGCGGCGCGGACGTACTCGCTGAGCTTGTTCTTCAGGATTTTGAGGCCGACGGTGCGCATGTCCCATAAAGTAGCTTCCAGGAGCTACCAGCGCAAGTCAGCGCCTCAGCTTCCCGGCTGCTTGTAGATCTCGGGAAAGAACATCTGCTGCCACGAATCGGGGCTGTGCTTGATGCGGCCGATCTGGTGCATGAAGCCGGCGAGATGCGCAATCCCGGCCGGCGCGGTCGCGAAGCTGGTGTCGGGGTCGCCGAGGATGTCGGTCAAATCCTCCGCGCCGATCCCCTGGGCCTTGTTGGCGTCGACGTAAATCTCGGCGGCGGCGCCGCGATGCTCCTTGATGAAGCCGTCGGCGCCGGTGACCGCATCGACAAAGGCGGCGCACAGCGCCGGGTTGGCGTCGCGGAACTGCGCCGTCGTCACGATTGCGCCGACGCTGTGCGGCCCGGCAATGTCGAACGAATCCATGATCCGGTGGATCGCCGGGTCGGCGCGCTCGTCGTCGGCATAGGGCGCGCGGGTGAAATCGCTGTCGATATCGCCCTTGCCGGCAAGGAGCGCGTTGTCCGCCGCGTCGGCGCCGCGCGCGACGGTCAGCGCGTCGAGCTTGTCGTAATGCGCCGCGCCCCATTCGTCGGCCGCCGCCATCTCCAGCATCACCGCCGGCAGCGAGGATTTGAGCGCCGGCACGGCAATGCGGTCCTTCGCCGTGAAATCGCGGATCGTGGCGATCGCCGGGTTGCGGCTCAAGAGCTGGTAGGGCATGCGCGCCAGCGCGGCGAGGGCGCGGATTTCCTGTGGCGTGCCGCTGTGCTGGTCCCAGGCGAGGAGGAATTCGGCGAGGTCGGGTGTCGCGACGATGTCGGCCTGGCCGCGCAGCAACTCGTCGATCGGGTTGCCGCCGTTGGGGACCAGCCATTGCACCCCGACCGAGAGCCCGCGCGCCTCGGCCTGTTTTTCGACGAGGCGGTCGTGCGCCGCGACGATCAGCGGCAGCGCGGCGAGGTCGAGCGGCACCACGATGCGCAGCGTCGTGCTGTCGGCCAGCGCGGGACGCGGCCCGGCAGCGAGGCCCAGCAGCAGCGTGCCCGCCATCCCGTATCGTCGCCAACCCATCGCCCGCCGCGCCTCGCGCTGTCTCGCCGCAAGGCGCCAGTATATGCTGCGGGCGGCGGATCGCGGGGAGGACATGATGCCCGGCATGCTCGACGGCAAATCGGCCCTGGTCACCGGCGGCGGCGGCGGGATCGGCCGCGCCACGGCGCTGGCCTTCGCGCGCGAGGGCGCGCGGGTCGCGGTCGCGGATTTCGCGGCGGACGCGGCCGCCGCGACGGTGGCTTTGGTGAACGCCGCCGGCGGCCAGGCGATCACCCTGACCGGCGACGTCACCCGGCAGGAGGACGTGAAGGCGATGCTCGACGATACGATCGTCGCCCACGGCCGGCTCGACTGCGCCTTCAACAACGCCGGGATCGCGCCCTATCAGGTCGACGCCAGCGGCAAGAAGACCGCCGACTGGAGCGAGGACGCCTTCGACCGCATGATCGAGGTCAATTTGAAGGGCGTCTGGCTGTGCCTGCGCCGCGAAATCCGCCAGATGCTGGCGCAAGGCGCTAATGGGCAAGGAGGCGGCGCGATCGTCAATACCGGCTCGATCGCCGGCCTCATCGGCTTGCCGACCTCCTGCGCCTATGTCGCGGCGAAGCACGGCGTCCTCGGTCTCACCAAGACCGCGGCGCTGGAATACGCCGACGACAACATCCGGGTGAACGCCGTCTGCCCCGGCTTCATCAAGACGCGGATGACCGAGGATTCGATGCGCCGGCGCGGCGACCGGATCATGGCGCAGATCCCGGCGGGGCGCATGGGCAACCCGGAGGAGATCGCCGAGATGGTGGTGTGGCTGTGCTCGGAGCGCGCCAGCTACGTCACCGGCGCCTGCTACAATGTCGACGGCGGCTGGATGGCGGTGTAGCCCATGGGCAGACGCCTCGCCGAGATCGGGCCCGATGATGGTCGGGTCCTGGCGATCGCCGAGTTGATCCGCGCCGACCTTGCTGTTGAAGCCCAGCGCGGCTTTCCGACACTGACGCGCATCCCAAGCTCGGGAACCGTCAAATTCCTCGACTATTTCGCGACCCTTACAGCTGACGACGGCACCGCGTTGATCGATGGGTTGGCTCGGTTGGCGGCGCTGCGCTTCTTTCCGCCTCCGTTGATCGCAACGGCGCACGCGCAAGTGCGCCGGACGAATTCGTCCTACGCCTTCTGTTACCAGGCGCTTCAATCACCCCGTTTCGCGCTGGGGTTTCGCTATGCCGGACTGCGCATGAGCCGGGCCCTCTTGAACGATTCGGAGAGCATGGCTCACCTGACGCGGACCCGTGCCACGCTCGATTTTCAGCCGCGCGACGACCCGCCGGCGCAATTGGTCAAAACCGGCGACCTCCGCTCGGTAGAGACCGCAAAAGCGCCGTTGTTGCGAAAATTGTTGAACCAGATGCTGACGCAGCGCTATCGGCCAAAGCGCAGAAGCGGCCCGGCGGCGAATTCGTCTACGAAGGCTCGATCGACGGCGTACCGCTGAAGGTTTCGATGGTCTTCTCCAATCTCTATGCCTGCTACAACGGCGATGGCGGCTGGATGGCGGTGTAGCCGCTTTAGCTTCGAGCCGGGGGGCGATTGCGCCACGATGGACCGATGTGTAATTTTATGTGTGGAGGTTCACACATGGCGACAAATCTGGCGATCGATCCCGTTCTGCTCAACCGCGCTTTGGAGGTAAGTGGCGAGCGTACCAAGAAGGCGGCCGTAACCAAGGCTCTTGAGGAATTCATCGCACGGCGCCGGCAGAAGGCCATGCTCGATCTGCTCGGCAGTCTGGAGTGGGATGACGGGTTCGACTACAAAGCGGAGCGGTCGCGCAATTGAGCCTGTTCGTCGATACCAGCGTTTGGTCGCTGGCGTTGCGGCGAGATGCGCGAGGTGAAACTCGGGAGGTGCGCGGACTCGTCCGCGCCATCGAAGCCGGTGAGATGCTGTTTACAACCGGCCTCGTCCTTCAGGAACTACTGCAGGGCTTTGCCGGGCCGAGGGATCGGGTGCAAATCCTCGATCGATTTTCGGCGCTCCCGCTGGTGGTTCCCGATCGCCGCGATCACATCGACGCCGCCGAACTGCGAAACGCTTGCCGGCGCAACGGTATCCAGACCGGCATCATCGATGCTCTGTTGGCGCAGCTCTGTCTTCGCCATGATCTAACGATGCTGACGGCCGATAGGGATTTTCGCGGCATCGCCAGGCATTGTGTCCTAAAACTCTGGGATGCGGCCGTGTAGCGCCCGCGCTACAACTCAGCCGCGTGATTTGATCGGGGAGAAAGCATCATGTCGGGACGCTCCGAAGGGCGGGTCGCCCTCGTCACCGGCGGGGCGCGCGGGATCGGCGCGGCGACCGCCGAACGGCTGGCCGAGGACGGTGCGGCGGTGGCGCTGTGCGATCTCGACATCGACGCGGCGGCGGCGACCGCCGCCGGCATCGCCGCGCGCTGCGGAGTCAAGGCGATCGGCATCAAAGCCAACGTCGCGGCCGCCGACGAGGTCGCGCGCATGGTCGAGGAGGTGGCGCTGCGCCTGGGCTCGCTCGACATCCTCGTCAACAATGCCGGGATCACCCGCGACAACCTCATCCACAAGATGACCGAGGACGATTGGGACGCGGTCGCCGGGGTGCATTTGCGTGGCGCGTTCCTGTGCTCGCGCGCGGCGCAGCGCGAGATGGTCAAGCGCAATTGGGGGCGGATCGTCAACCTGTCGTCGGTCTCGGCGCTCGGCAATCGCGGCCAGATCAACTACTCGGCCGCCAAGGCCGGGTTGCAGGGCATGGCGAAGACCTTGGCGATCGAATTGGGGCGCTACGGCATCACCGCGAACGCGGTGGCGCCCGGCTTTATCGACAGCGAGATGACGCGGGCGACCGCAATCCGCCTCGGCCGCGACCCCGAGGAGTGGAAGGAGGAGCGCGCCCGCGAGATCCCGGTGCGCCGCGCCGGCGTGCCGCGCGACGTCGCCAATCTGATCGCCTTCCTGTGCAGCGACGAGGCCTCGTTCATCTCGGGCCAAGTGATCTACATCGCCGGCGGCCCGCGAGCCTAGAGCTAGCGCGCTTCGGCGGCGTGGCGGCGGCGTTGCGCCGCGTGGAAAGCGCGCTGGGCGGCAATGAACTTCGTGCGCTGGTCGGGCGTCAAGGTCGCCAGCAGCGACAGTGTCGCGCCGACCGCCTCGTGCTGGAAGGCGCGGCGCCGGTTGCCCGCGTCGTCGAGCAGCTGCATCACCCGCGCCTCATCGGCGTCGGGCTTGGCGATCTCGGCCCAGGCGGTGTCGAACATCGGCTCGATCTCCTGGCGCAGGCGCTCGCCGCGCGTCGCCATCGCCGCGACGTAGCCGTCGAAGGCGGCCCGTTGCGGCGGCGTCAGGTCGAGCGCATCGCCCAGCCGGTGGAACCGCTCGCTGGTGGTTTGCGCCGGTGGCGGCGCGTTGAGCCGGCTCCAGACGGCGCCGGCGACGACGCAGAGGTTGAGCGCGACCGAAACCGCGAGGATCGCGGCGAGCGCGCGGTTGCGCGGCGCCCGCCTGCCGTGCGACGTGCCGGCGGTGGTGACGCTCATATCTGCGAGTTCTCGGTGAAGTCGCGCAGCACCAGCGGCGCCGAATCGATGAGTTCGTTGGCCGAGACATCGTCGGGCGAGCGGGCGGTCGCGCCGAATTCGTAGAACCCGCTGCCGAGATCGAAGCCGAGCCAGCTGGCCAGGACGATCGCGGCGGCAAGGCCGCTCCAGCGCGCCGCGCTGAACCACGGCTGCGCCGCGACGCGGCGGGGCGGCGGGAAGGCAATCACCTCGGCGCCCGCTCCCGCGTCGACGAGGGAGAGGGCGTGGACCACGATCCGTTCGTCTGCCGGCGTCACGGCGGCTTCGGCGAGCGCCCGCGCGGCCGTCACGTCCGCAGCCGCCGCGCGGTCGCGCGCGAGCAGCGCCGCGACGCGGGCGGTGTCGTCGTCGTCGAGCCGGCCGTCGGCGAACCCGGCGAGGTCGAGAAACCGCTCGGCCTCGTCAACCCGCGCCTCGACACCCCGGCTGCGCCGCCACAGCTCCCGGTCCCGCGATCCGGCTGGGTCGGCGCCGTTGCTTCCCTTACCTGGCATAAGGGCAATCTCCTTCACCCATGGTTTTACGCCAATGCCGGGCCGGCCATCCCCGCAACCTATTGGTTCCCGTCGTCATCCCATATCGGCCTTGAAATGCGCGCGCAATTTGAGCATCGCCTTGTGGTGCGCGCTGCGCACGGTCTGCCGGTCGATGCCGAGCGCGGCGGCGATCTCGGCGACGTCCATCTCGCCGTCGTAAAGCATGCCGATGATTTCGCGCTGGCGCGGCGACAGCAGCGCCTCGGGCAGCTTGAGCTTCGGCACCGGCTCGACGGCGTCGATTTTGAGGTGCATTTCCGGCACCAGGTCGATCGACACCGAGTCGGGCCGGCGGCGGCGCAGCGCGTCGCGCGCGGTGCTGCGCGCGACGATCGTGAGCCAGGTCGACAGCGAGGCGCGGGTCGCGTCGTAGCTGCGCAACAGGCGGAAATCGTCCTTGCACAGCCGGACGAAGACCTCCTGGGTCAAATCCTCGATGTCGCCCGAGCCGGCGGCGACCCCGCGCACCGCGGCGACGATGAGCGCCGCATAGCGCCGGACAAAACCGTCCCAGGACCGCCTGCCGCCCGCCAGCAGCTCGGCGAGCGGGTCGCCTCCATCCAATCGACGCTCCCCGCGATCCCGGTTCAGACCCGGCACCGAGGCGATCGAGGCCAGGCGCGGTTCACGACATTCCCGCGAAAAAATCGTTCCCCTTGTCGTCGACCACGATAAAGGCCGGGAAGTCGACGACCTCGATGCGCCAGATCGCCTCCATCCCGAGCTCGGGATATTCGAGCAGCTCGACCTTCTTGATGCAGTCCTGCGCCAGCCGCGCCGCCGGGCCGCCGATCGAGCCGAGATAGAAGCCGCCGTATTTCTTGCAGGCCTCGCGCACTTCCATCCCGCGATTGCCCTTGGCGAGGCTGATGAAGCTGCCGCCCGCCGCCATGAACGGGTCGAGGTAGGAATCCATCCGCCCGGCGGTGGTCGGCCCGAACGAGCCCGAGGCGAAGCCCGCCGGCGTCTTCGCCGGGCCGGCGTAGTAGATCGGGTGGTCCTTGACGTATTGCGGCAGCTTCTCGCCGCGGTCGAGCCGCTCCTTCAGCTTGGCATGGGCGATGTCGCGCGCCACGATCAGCGTTCCGGTCAGCGACAACCGCGTCTTGACCGGATAACGCGACAGCGTCTGGCGTATTTCCGACATCGGCGCGCGCAGGTCGATCTTGACCACCGCGCCGCCCAGCGTCGCCTCGTCGATCTCCGGCAGGTACTGCGCCGGATTGGCCTCCAGCTCTTCGAGGAACACGCCGTCGGCGGTGATCTTGCCGAGGATCTGACGGTCGGCCGAGCACGACACGCCGATCCCGATCGGCAGGCTGGCGCCATGCCGCGGCAGCCGGATCACCCGCACGTCGTGGCAGAAATACTTGCCGCCGAACTGCGCGCCGATGCCGAAATCGCGGGTCAGGGCGAGGACTTCCGCTTCGAAATCGCGGTCGCGGTAGGCCTGGCCGTATCTGTTGCCCTGCGCCGGCAAGGTGTCGAGATAGCGGCAACTCGCCAGCTTGACGGTCTTGAGGTTCAATTCGGCCGAGGTGCCGCCGATGACGATCGACAGATGATAGGGCGGGCACGCGGCGGTGCCGAGGCTCTTCAAATTCTTGTCGAGGAAAGCGATCAAGGATTTCGGGTTCAGCACCGCCTTGGTCTGCTGGTAGAGGAAACTCTTGTTGGCCGAGCCGCCGCCCTTGGCGATAAAGAGGAATTTGTAGGAATCGCCCGGCTCGGCATAGAGGTCGATCTGCGCCGGCAGATTGTCCCCGGTATTGACCTCCTCGTACATCGATAAGGGCGCCACCTGCGAATAGCGCAGATTGGTCTCGGTAAAGGTGCGGCGGATGCCGGCCGAGATCGCCGCGGCGTCGTCGAACCCGGTCCACACCTGTTGGCCCTTTTTGGCCATGACGATCGCGGTGCCGGTGTCCTGGCACATCGGCAGCACCTTGCCGGCCGCGATATTGGCGTTCTTCAGCAGGTCGTAGGCGACGAAGCGGTCGTTCGCCGAGGCTTCGGGATCGTCGAGGATCGCCGCCAGAGACTCGAGATGCGCCGGCCGCAGCAGATGCGCGCAATCGATAAAAGCCTGCTGCGACAACAGGGTCAGCGCCTCGGGCGCGACCTTGACCATCCGCGCGCCGTCGAAATCCGCGGTCGAGACATGCTCGCCGGTCAGCTTGCGATACGGCGTCGCGTGATCGTCACCCAGCGGAAACAGCTCGTGAAAGTCCAGCTCGCTCATGCCCCGCTCCGCAACCCGTTGCCGGCGCAGGATCACGGATTTGCCGGCAACGTCAAGCGCGGCCTGGGTGCATGTAGGTCAAGGAGGGAAAGCTCAGCGCTTGCGGAAGCTGTCGAGCGCGACGACCTGGCCCTTCTCGCCGGCCGGCGCCTTGGCGGGCTTCGCCGGTTTGTCGACGATCGCGGGCAGCGCGGCTTCGTTGCCGGGCGCCGGGGCGGGCTCGGCGAAGGCGAGCGCGAATTCGACCGACGGGTCGGCGAAGCTCTTGATCGCCGCGAACGGCACGGTCAGCCGCTCGACCTGCTTGTCGAACGACAGCGACACCGAGAAACTTTCGTCGGCGACATAGAGATCCCAGAACTGGTGCTGCAGCACTATGGTGATCTCGGCCGGGAAGCGATCCAAGAGGCGCGGCGGGATGACGACGCCGGGCGCCGTGGTCGCGTAGCCGATATAGAAATGATGGGCGCTCTTCATCCCCTCCCGCGCCACCCGGACCAGCGCGTCGCGGATCACCCCGCGCAGCGCACGCTCGACCATCTTGTCGTAGTGGAACAGATCCTGCGCCATCGCCGCCCGCCCGCGCTGGAGCCCGAAATGAACCCCAAATGAAGTGGGGGGCTTCTGTTGCCCGGTGCCCCCCGAACCGCGAGTTACCTTAGGCTTTTACTCCGTTAGGAGTTAGGCCGCGAGTGCCTCTGAAGCGAAGTTATCGTTCGCAACTAAGATATGACCCGATAACGGTGGTATCATGCCGAGCGACGGTTCCTATCTTTACTACGCGCGTCGAGCCTGTTTCACCCCCGCAGGCCGCCGGCCGATTCTACTAAAGGGCCGGCGGAAATTGGTGGAGGCGCCGGGTACCGCCCCCGGGTCCGCAACGCTTATTCCATAAGCCGTTTATCGCCATAGTCGGTTGCCCGACAATCGAGATATAGGATGCGCCGAGGGGGAACGCAATCGGCCCGAGGATCGGCTTTTTTATCGTCACCCCCGCGAAAGCGGGGGTCCGGGGCAACCGGCACGTCGCTCGCCCTGGATCCCCTCCACGGGCGGCCGGCCCTAGCGGGCCGTTCCGGGGATTGCGGGAATGACGATTGGGTGAGGAGAACACATGCCGCTCACCGACGAGCAGCGCCGGGAAATCGAGAGCGAGCGGGGCGCGACCCGCCCGACCCGCCGCGCCACCGTGCCGGCGCTGGAGGACATCCTCTACGAGGCGCTTCCCGTTCTCGACCACGGCTTTGTCCGGGTCGTCGACTACATGGGCGACGACGGCGCGATCGTCCAGGCGGCGCGCGTCTCCTACGGCCGCGGCACCAGGCGGGTGAGCGAGGATCGCGGCCTCATCCAGTATTTGATGCGGCACCGGCACACTACCCCGTTCGAGATGTGCGAGATCAAGTACCACGTCAAGCTGCCGATCTTTGTCGCGCGCCAGTGGATCCGCCACCGCACCGCCAACGTCAACGAGTACTCCGCCCGCTATTCTATATTGGATAACGAGTTCTACATCCCGGCCCCCGAGCACCTCGCCGCCCAGGCCGCGACCAACCGCCAAGGCCGCGGCGATGTCCTCGAAGGCGCAGCCGCAGGGCGCGTCCTCGACCTGCTGCGCGAGGATTCCCAGCGCGCCTATGCCGGCTATGCTGAGATGCTCAACGAGGACGCCGCCGGCAACCCGGCCGACCCGACCTGGCCTGGCCTCGCCCGCGAGTTGGCGCGGATGAACCTGTCCTTGAATTTCTACACGCAGTGGTACTGGAAGACCGACCTGCACAATTTGATGCACTTCCTGACCCTGCGCGCCGACCCCCACGCCCAATACGAAATCCGCGCCTACGCCGATCGAATGATCGATACCCTCGAACGCTGGGTCCCCCTCGCCCACGCCGCCTTCCGCGAATACCGCATGAACGCCGCCACGATCTCCGCCACCGGCATCGAGGTGATCCAGCGGATGCTTGCGGGCGAGCAGGTCGAACAGAAGACGAGCGGCCTCTCCCCGCGCGAGTGGCGCGAACTGATGACGGTGCTGAAGCGCGAACCCTGACGGAGGACCAGTGATGCCCAAAATCTCACCCTATGCCGCTCCTGGCGTTTACGACCCGCCGATCTATGCGCAGGCGGTCAAGGTCGAAGGGGCGCAGACGCTGCTCTATATCGCGGGCCAAGTCGATTACGACGCGGAAGGAAAATGCGCGCATCCCGGCGATTTCGCGGCGCAGGCGCGGGCCGCGCTCGCCTGCCTCAAGGCGCAGGTCGAGGCCGGCGGCGGCACGATGGCAAACATCGTCAAGGTCAACACCTACCTGACCGACATCCGTCATCGCGCCGATTACGGGCCGATCCGCGCCGAGGTCTTCGGGCCGAAGATGCCGGCGCACACCCTCGTCGCGGTGTCGGCGCTGGCGCTCCCCGAATTCCTCATCGAGATCGAGGCGGTCGCGGTGGTGTAGTTCATTCGCTTCCCGGCACCAGCCGGGACCCAGTGCTCCGCTTCTCGTGCGATTGAAAGATGAGCCCCGGCTTGCGCCGGGGAGCGTGGGGAGGGGAAAGACAATGCTCGAACTGCGCCCCAATTGCGAATATTGCGACAAGGATTTGCCGCCCGATGCCGCCGACGCGCGCATCTGCACCTACGAGTGCACCTTCTGCGCCGAGTGCGTCGAGACGCACCTCGACAATGTCTGCCCGAATTGCGGCGGCGGGTTCGAGAAGCGGCCGATCCGGCCGAAGACCGAGCGCCGGCCGGGGGTGTCGCTCGGCCGCCAGCCGGCCTCGGCGAAGCGCCGGCGGCTCAAATACGACCCTGCCGACACCGCCGCATTTTCCGCCCAGGTGAAGGACATCCCGCCGGCGGAGCGGTAACTTTCCCTCGTCTTCCCCGCGCAAGCGGGGAAGACGGACAAGCAAGCCTTACCGCACCTCGACCAGCTCGATCGCTTCCCTGCTCGGGCCTTCGATCATTGCCGCGCGGGTGGGGCCGAGCTTGTAGGGGCCGTCCAGCAGCTTCACTCCCTCGCCCTTGAGCTTGTCGACCCAGGCGTCGAGGTCGCCGACCTTGAGGCCGAAATGGTCCTGCAATTGGCCGAGCGGGCTCGCCAGCGGCGTCGAGCCCGGGTTGGCGTACCACATCACCGACACGTCGCCGAACTCGACCCCGGCGCGCGGGGTGCGGAACATGCCTTCCTGCTTCAAGGCCGGCCAGGTGCGCTCGGCGCCGCGCGCCACCTTGCAATTCTCTTCGCTCAAATCGGTGCCGTCATAGCCGGGGCGCAGCGGCGCGTTGAGGTGCTTTTGGTACCAGATGAGGGCGCAGAACGGGTCGTCCTGCCACATGTGGATGTGGTTGAAGCGCTCTTGGCCGTGGTTGCCGGCGATCTCGAAGACCGCTTTGTCCGGCCCCTGCATATAGGCGAAGCCGCCGACCCGAACCGGCTCGGCGTGGCGGGCCTTCGCTTCGGCGATCTGCGCCTTGGTGAGGCCCAGCGTGTTGCCGATATTGGGCCAGGTGTCGCTCGAGACGAAAACCTCGCCGCCGGCCTCCTCGCGGTAGAGCGGCAGCAGCTTGACCTCGGGCCGCCGCTTCCAGTCCTCGACCGTGCGGCGGGAGTCGGTGACGTGCCAGCCGAAATGCCAGATCGCGCTCTGCGGCTCGGAAGTCGGCGGGCGGTCGACCTTGTCGAACAGGATCAGCGCGTCATTGTCCGATTTGAGCGCCTTATGGCCGCCCCACTCGCCCTTCGCGGTGCACGGAAATTGCCGCGTGTACCAGTCGATCGCCGCGTCGGGATCGAGCGAATTCAAATGCAGATGATGAAACCCTGGTGTCGGCAGCATGGCGGCGTCTCCTCGCAATGACCGGCTTGCTAGCTGAATTCCCTCTCTAGTAATTGGGCGACCGACATCTGCCCATGGCTGTGAGAGAACCAATCCCATGCCGCTCGAGGGAGTAGCCCATCAACCTGATGTGGATAAATTTGCGCTATCAAGAATTGATTATTTCCAAGAATACCTTGAAGTTTTTGTCTTAGTATTGGCAAAGATTGATAACTTTTAACGGCATAAACAAGTGGAATATGATTCCAATATGCCACTATGTCTTTGCTATCCATGATATAGCGCTGCAACGAGGAGACTAATTCCATGCTGCCTGACGTATTAAAGACGATGAGATATACGTTAGGTTCCACTCGGAGGGCCTCTTCAGTTACGGGATTGGTTATGACTTCTGCCTCTGCATCTATGGTCTGCCCGCGTTGAAGGTCGTCGCCGATCAGGCTATAGCGCTGCCGAGTCAACTGGAAGCGTTCGGATTGGAGGCGATCTGGGTCTCTGGAAAGCAGTAGGAAATAGGCGACCACAGCGCAAGCGGGCGGCGCAGTTCCAATGCAAAACATTGCGATCTGCAACCATCCACTCAGGGCCCAAGTCGCAACGCTCCAAGCCGGCAGAGTCACCAGTCCACATAGCCAAAGCAGCGGGTTTAAGGCGCTGCTTGTCCGTATTCGTTCGATTACTTGATGTATCTGAGGCCAATTGCCTTGAGAGAGCATAAGGTGGAGTCGCTAGCCGCGCGCATCGTCAGTCAATAGAACTTATACCTCGAACTGAGGAGTGGTGTCGTCACTCCACCATGATCCGCGGCGGCGTGCGCCGGACGCCCTCGCCCGACACTTTCGCCCAGACCCGCGCGGCGATCTCGCGGAAAAGCTGGGCGTGCGCCGAATCCGGGTCCGACACCGTGACCGGGCGGCCGTCGTCGGAGGTTTCGCGGATCTGCAGGTCGAGCGGCACCTCGCCGAGGAAGTCGCAACCGAGCCGCTCGGCCTCCCGCCTTGCGCCGCCGTGCGAAAAGATTTCGCTGCGCTCGCCGCAATGCGGGCAGAGGAAATAGCTCATGTTCTCGATGATGCCGAGCACCGGCACGTTGACCTGTTGGAACATCGTGAGCCCGCGCCGCGCGTCGATGAGCGCGATGTCCTGCGGCGTCGAGACGATGACCGCGCCGGCGAGCGGCACCTGCTGCGCCATCGTCAGCTGCGCGTCGCCGGTGCCCGGCGGCAGGTCGACGACCAGGATGTCGAGCTCGCCCCAGGCGACGTCGCGCAGCATCTGGTTGAGCGCGCTCATCACCATCGGCCCGCGCCAGATCATCGCGGTGTCTTCCGACACGAGAAACCCGATCGACATGCATTTGATCCCGTAATTCTCCATCGGGATCAGCGTTTTGCCGTCCTGGCTCATCGGCCGGCCGGAGATGCCGAGCATGCGCGGCATCGACGGGCCGTAAATATCGGCGTCGAGCACCCCGACCCTGAGACCGTTCGCCTTCAGCGCCAGCGCGAGGTTGGCGGCGACGGTCGACTTGCCGACCCCGCCTTTGCCCGAGGCGACCGCAACGATGGCGCCGACCCCCGGCACCGCGCCGCGGCGCTGCGCCTGCGCCGCCGGCGAGCCGGGTCCGGGCTTGGCTCCAGGCCCGGGTCCAGGCCCGGCTCCGTGCCCATGGTCGTGTCCGTGATTATGCGCCGGCGGCGCGGGCCGCCCGGCCGGCGCGCGCGACTCGGCGGTCAGCACCGCGGTCACCGAGAGAACGCCGGGCAGCGCCTCGACCGCCGCCTCGGCCGCCTTGCGCAGCGGTTCGAGGCGGCGGT
>Ga0209483_1000933_pt1 | contig 23560 bp, 15 predicted proteins | sample NGEPerA_FD_184508 | JGI IMG/M metagenome (GOLD analysis project Ga0209483, IMG submission 184508) | Arctic peat soil microbial communities from the Barrow Environmental Observatory site, Barrow, Alaska, USA - NGEE PermafrostL2-A... | ecosystem: Environmental > Terrestrial > Soil > Wetlands >... | reverse complement strand
GAGACCGGCAGAGGTTTGATCTCGACCTTGATATTGGCTCCGGCCAGGGCCGGCTCCAGGTCCTTCAGCGCCGCCTGGACCAGCTCCTCCATATCGATCGCGGCGGGAGTGATTTCCTGCCGGCCCGCGCGCGAGAAGGCCAGGATGTCGTCGATCATCTGCGCCATCCTCTCGGTGCTCTCGCGAACCACGGCGACGATGCGCCGGCCCTCGGTATCGAGCTGGGGGGCGTACTCTTCCTGGAGGATCCGCGAAAAGCCGTCCACCGCGCGCAGGGGCGTGCGGAGATCGTGCGAAACCGAATAGGCAAAGGTTTCGAGTTCCCGGTTCGCGTCTGCCAGGCTTTGGTTCGCGTCCTCCAGACTCTTGTTCGCGGTCAGGATCTCGGCCGTGCGCGCGGCCACCGCATCCTCCAGATGCTGGCGGTAGAGAGAACGCTCCTGTTCCACGCGCTTGCGCTCGGTGACATCGCGCGCCACGCCGCAGACTCCGGCGATCGCTCCGCTCTCGTCGCGGTAGACGCTGGCATGGCAGAGCACGTCTGTCACCTTGCCGGATACGTGACGCAGCGCCAGCGGACAATCCTGAACTTGCCCATGGTCGAACACCTCCTGGTAGCACTGGCGGGCTTTGTCGGGCGCCGTGAAGAAGCTGGCGAAATCGGCGCCGATGAGCGCGGAGCGGGCCACGCCGGTTGCCTGCTCCGACGCGTGGTTGACGTCGGTGATCTTGCCCGCCGGGCTGATGGTCATGAGCGGATCGAGGCCGGCTTCGATCAGGCTGCGCGTGTACAGAGAGATTCCCAACAGCTTCTCTTCCGTCCGCTGATGGAAACGGTTGAGGGTCTGCGCGACCACGGAAACAGCGATTCCGGTGAGGGCGAACATCACCAGGCCAATCGCGTCACTGGGCTTCCCCACACTGATTCCGCGCGGGTCCAGGAAGAAATAGGCAGCGGCGGCGGCCGACAGCAGAGTGGCCAGAATTCCCGGCCCGAGGCCGCCCAGGACGGCCGCCAGAAGCGTCACCGGGTAAAAGGTGGCGTAGGTCGACCCGGCTCCAAAGAACCGATCCAAGACCTCACGCAGAATCGCCGCGACCACAACTAACAGGACCGCCCCGCCATAACGCAGGGGCCGGGGCCGGTCTGCCGTGAACTTCTGGAAGAACCACCGCCGCACGATGGGATCCTGTGCGTCCGAACCGGGAGGCGACGCGCCGTACCCCAACTCCGGCCGGGCGCACATGATGGCTGGGGACAAGACCGCGAGCGCCACCGCGGCCGGCAAGGAAGTGTAGGTGTGGAGATCATGGGGCACCAGGATGAAATCCAGCAAGTTGGAGAGAGAGATCAGCCCGGCGGCAAAGGAAAGCACCTGGCTCGGCCAGACCCCGTGGAGTGTGGTCCAACTCAGAAGAATCAACGCCAGTCCAAGGAAGTAAATATTCAGGGCGTTCACGGGCGCCATCAACCCCAGGGCAACGCGGCGGATCGCTTCTTGCTGGCTATCCGCAAACAGCAACTGATCGATACCCAGGTCCCAGCCGAAGAGATATTCCCCAAAACTCACCAGGCCGATGGCTGCGGCCAGCCCCGCCAGCAACTGGCCGGCGAAATTGCGCACACGGGTCTGCTCATTGGCCTTCCTCCGCAGCCACAGCGAGACGCCCAGCAGGATCAGACAAAGGGCCGTATTCGCCTTGATCTCAACCTGTCCCGGCAGCCCGCTTTTGAGGACCGGCACATCGAACACCCAGCCGGCCAGGCCCAGCAGACCTACTAGCGTAGAGAGCGCCGCACCGAAGGATACGAACCAGCTCCATTGGCTCGCTGGAGGAGACCGCAGGCGCGCGGGCGGCGTTGCTGCAGCTTCGACACTGGATGCCGACAGCGTTCCCATCGATATTGGTTCTTCAGGCAAGTGTGTGTCCACGAGGAACGCGGCAAGATCAGATACTTAGCGTGCGCTTCGCGAAAACTGTACACCGGCGCGGACCCGCTGTAGACAGGCAGCGACATCGCCGCCGCCGGTCTGATGCAGTTCCAACGGATTAAAGGAAAGGCCAGGGACCTGCAAGCGAGGATCGCGGAGGAAATATCGTGACCCGCATTGCAGTGGAAAGCTCGCCGGCGACCACGGCCACGCTGGATAACGCGATTCTCTACGTGACGGCAGTCCGCAAGAGCCGGGGAGCGAGAGCCGGCCGGCTCCTGGCCAGCCATTGTGCCTGAAGAATTGTGCCTGAAGAATTGTGCCTGAAGAATTGTGCCTGAAGAAACGACTGCGGCCGCTCCGGATCTTGCCGAAGCTCTGGCGGCCGCCCAAGACAGGGCGCAGTACCACCGCAGCCTGATTGAAGCCTGCCCCGACCCCCTGATCGCGGTGGGCCCGCATGGCCGCATCATGGATGCCAACGGGGCATTTCTCGGCATAACCGCGCTCCCTCGGGAGAAACTTACCGGAAGCGAGTTTGCCGGCTACTTCACGGATCCCGAGTTGGCGCGCGAATGCCACCGTGAGGCATTCTCCCGAGGGATGGCTGCCGGATATCTGCTGGCGATTCGCCACGCATCCGGCCAGCTCACCCGCTTGCTGTGCAGCGCCGCCCCTTACCGCGACGGGCAAAACCAGGCCGCGGGCGTGGTGGTGATCGCCCACGACGTGAGCCAGCAAAAGCAGCGCGAAGACGAACTGGCCCGGCTCCACGCCGAGATGATGTTCCAAGCCGAGGAGTTGAAACAACGCGAAGCGGAGATCAAGTGGATTAATGATCTGTATGAGGTCATGCAGGCCTGCAACTCGCCGCAGGAGGCCTATCCCGTCATCGGCTCGGTGGGAGCCGAATTGTTCCCGAAGGGTAGCGGGACACTGGCGGTTTCGGTCAGCCGGGCCCATCAGATGGAAACCGCTGTGGAATGGGGAACCGGACCGCGGATGGCCGCCAGCTTCCTGCTGGACGATTGCTGGGCGCTGCGCCGCGGGCAGATGCAGGAAGTCGCCGAGCCCGGTGCGCTGCAAAGCTGTCGTCACTTTCTATCCGCGCCCCCCGGCCCGTATGTCTGCCTCCCGCTCTCGGTGCGCGGGGACTTGCTGGGGTTGCTGAATCTACGCAGCGCTCCGGGAGAATCCCTCGGCCCACAACAGCGCCAGTTGCTGACCACGCTGGGCGAGGTCATCAAGCTCTCGCTTTCCAGCTTGAAACTTCGCGATGCGCTGCGCGCGCAGGCCATCCGGGATCCCCTGACGGGTCTGTTCAACCGCAATTATCTGGGTGAAACACTGCGGAGGGAGTTGTCCCGATCCGCGCGCCACCAGACGCCGCTGTGCGCGGCCATGCTGGATATCGACGGCTTCAAGACGTTTAACGACAGCTATAGCCACCACGCCGGCGATGTTCTGCTGAAGACTCTGGCGGAATTCTTTCTCAAGAAGCTGCGCACCAGCGACATCGTTTGCCGCTATGGCGGCGACGAATTCGTGCTGGTGCTGCCCGATACCGATTCCGCCCACGTGCAACAGCGTCTGGATCGCATGCGCGGCGAGGTCAAGAATCTGGAGTGCACCTATGAAGGCCGGACCTTGCCCGTTGCATCGATATCCATCGGCATCGCCCAGTGGCCCGAAGACGGCGCTACGCCGGAAGAGCTCCTGGGCGCCGCCGACCGCGCACTCTACTCGGCGAAACACGGCGGCCGGGATCAAGTGAGCGTAGCCGGCCCCGGTTCCGCCAAGGATCCAGTCACGTGACGGACTCGTACACCGAAGAGGCCTTACGGCTCAGCGAGGAACGCTACCGTTCGTTGATCGAGGCCATCGCCCAAATCGTGTGGACCACCGATGCCAGCGGCCAGGTCATCGAAGACCAGCCCGGCTGGCGGAGTTTTACCGGACAGACCGGCGAGGCAATCCAGGGCGGCGGCTGGCTCACGGCGGTTCATCCGGAGGCCCGCGAAGAAGCTGTCTCAGCGTGGGCGCGCGCCGTGTCGCAGAATGCGCCTTATGAAACCGAATGGCGCCTGCGCGGCCGGGATGGGGAATACCGGTACTTTTCGGTCCACGCCGCTCCGGTGCGGGGCGGCAACGGCGCCGTCCGCGAATGGATCGGATGCAACATCGACATTACGGAGCACAAGCGGTGCGACGAAGAACTGAGGCAGCTGCACGCGCAGGCGGACACTGCCGTGGCTCAACTAAAACGCCAGGGACGCGAAATGCAGATCCTCAAGAACCTAAGCGATACGTTGCAGGCGTGCAATTCCCGCGAAGAAGCATACCCGTTCATCGCTCTGGCCGCCACCGAACTATTTCCGGGTGCCAGAGGGGCGCTGGCCGTCCCAACGACCGCCGCGCGAGACCTGTTTGAAACCGTCGCCGAGTGGTGCGGGGATTCGCTGAATCAAGGCGGGTGGATGGAACCGGATTTCGCCGTCGATGATTGCTGGGCGCTCCGCCGCGGCGGCATGCACGAACCCCGAGTGGGGACGGTATGCCAACACTTCAGGACCGACGCTGGGGGGCCAAACGCTTGCGTGCCCTTGGCGGTTCGCGGCGAGGTGTTGGGGCTGTTCAGCATCCGATTCCACGAGACGCCACGCCGGGATGACGAACGGCGGGAGGCGCTCTCCACCTTCGCGAACGCCATAGCTCTGGGCCTGTCGACATTGGAGTTGCGCGAAACGCTGCCGGAGCAGCCCACGCGCGCCAGATAACGCCCTCGGCCTGGCCAAGCGATCCTACTCGCCTAGGAGATGACGCCCTTACGGACTGCGTAGAGGATTAGTTCCGGCACGCTGTGCAAATTGAGCTTGCTCAGGATATTGCTCCGGTGCGTCTCCACCGTATAGACGCTCAGGTTCAGCATGTTGGCGACGTCCTTATTGCTTTTTCCCTCGGCGACGAGCTGCAGCAGCTCACGTTCGCGCGGGGTGAGCAGCTCGTAACTGTCTTCGACATCTTTGTCCTGCATCTGGCGGACATAGTCTTGCACCAGCATGCGGCTTACTATCGGACTAAAGAAAGACTTGCCTTCGGAGACCAGGCGGATGGCGTTGATGAGGTCTCCTTCCGCCGACTCCTTTAACACATAGCCTCGCGCCCCGGCCTTCAGTGCGCGCAGGACGAACGACTCATCGGCATGCATGCTCAGAACAATGATGGAAACGACGGGTTGCTTGCCAATGATCTGGCGCGCAGCTTCGATGCCGTTGAGATTGGGCATGGTAATGTCCAGCACGGCGACGTCCGGTTTCAGAGTTTCGGCGAGCGCGACTGCCTCGCGGCCGTCACTGGCCTCCCCCACCACCTCGAAATCCGGCTGCTGTTCCAGAACCAGCCGCAGTCCGTGCCGCATGGCTGCGTGATCGTCGGCAAGAACAATCCTGATCAAACAACGCTCTCCTCTTCCGGTTTGCAGCGGTCCTTTTCGAGCGGAAAATACGTGGAAAGAATGGTGCCGCGCCCGGGTTGGGACTCGATATGAAACCGGCCACCCAGACCGCTTACCCGCTCCATCATACCGAGCAGGCCGAGCCCTTTGTTGCGCGCTGGATCGAAACCAACGCCATCGTCCTGCACCGAGATCGAAAGTCCGTCGGCATCGCGGTGGATCACCACGCGGACTTCCTTGGCCTTGGAGTGCTTCGCGCAGTTGTTGAGCGCTTCCTGAACCACCCGGTAGATGCAAGTCCGGCTGGCTTCCGGCAAGTCATCGTTCAGCTCGTCGGCGATCATCTTCACTTTGAGGCCGGTGCGGCGCGAGACCTCGCGCGCCTGCCAGCGGAGCGCGGGAACCAAGCCGAGCTCATCCAGCATGGCGGGGCGCAGCAGCAAGGCCATGTTTCGTACTTTGGCGACGTTCTCCTCAGCCAGCCGCCGCACCGATGCCCAGCCCTCCGGATGGAGCCCGGAGCCTGCGTAAACGGACTCCAGTTTCCCTACTTCAATGAGCATCGCCGACATGGCCTGGCCCAAATCATCGTGCAATTCCCGCGAAAGGTTCCGCCGCTCTTCCTCCTGGACCGTCACCAGGCGGTCGGAGAGGCGACGAAGGTCCTTCCGGGCGGTCAGGATTTCGTTGAAGCGAGCTTCCGCTTCATTGCCGAGATGCTGCACGTGGCGGACAACAAAAATCGTCAGGCTGCCGCCTAGTATCAGAGTCAAGGCGGAGATTACTTTCACCTTGCTTTCGAATTGCGCCTGGACCACCTGGATCCGCTGTTCGTCCGTATCCAGGATCGTCTCATCCAGGGCGTTAATCTGCTTCACCAGCTGAACCACTTCGTCACGCCGGGGAATGATGGTATTCCGGAGAAACGATTCGCCTTGTTCGCGCCTGGCGGTCCGAGTCCATTCCAGTGCGGGCGCCAGTGAGAGCCAAAAAGATTCGATGTGGCTCTGCAGGCTCTGGACGGTCTCCTTTTCGCTCGGAGGCGCGTTTTGCCCGTAGTGATTCAGAGAGGATTCGACCCGGGACTGAAGCGTTTCCAGCTCGGACTTTTGGCTCGCGGCGAGAACCTCGTCGCGCTCCAGCAGGTAGTCGCGCGCCAGCGTTGCCGACCGGTAAATGTCGGTGCTCAATTGATCCAGGGCCGTGTCGCGCACCCGCGTTTGTTTTCGAAGAGTGGCGCTGGTTACGGACGCATCGCGGGTTTGTTTGGCCGAGTACACCGCGAGCGCACCCATTAAGATCAATAGCGCCGCGAATCCCGCGATCACACTTCGAATCGAGCGATGCATCCCCAACCCCCCGGGGCCTGGGAGCCGTCACGGAAGCACCCGCACGAACCCAGGACGTTTGCTGATCGGAAACCCTTCATTAGACGGATGTTCTCCGTTTCTCCCAGGATACGATACGCGCCGCACGGGATTGTACTCACAGAACCTGGACGCGGGCACGCCCCGCAATCGTCGAGCGCAGTGCATGGATCATTCGCGCCCTTTCTTTTGTTCATCGTAGGCCAATTTAAACCGAGACTGGCCGGTTGGAGCCCTTAACTCGCGTGCGAACCATACTTCCTAGCCGGTATGCGAAATCCCCAGGCGGCGGTAGATATCACAAGGCTCTGCCGTTCGTCTTCTTATTGTGCGAATGCCCGAAGACTCATGAAGCAACGTTCATTCTTGTGCCCGCCACGAAAAGAACCCACAAAGAATCGGTTGGATGCTCGGATGTTAGAGGAAAACAGCAGTGGCTCGCAGCCGCTCGCTTTTGGACCGTCGCGGTGCTGGTCGATCCGGCGGCCGTTGCTTTCGGTTGTGTATCGCCTCAGTCTGAGTCTTCTGTTGGCAAGTTGTGCGGAACGTGGCGCACTTGCGCAGCGGGCCTTCACGTGGCAGGAAATCCATGACAAGTTCGAAGCCGCGAACCCGACCCTGCAAGCCGCCCGCATCGGGATCGACGAATCGCGGGCGAGCGAGATTACGGCGTACCTAAAACCCAACCCGGATATTACCGCGAACATTGATCAGATCAACCCGTTCTCCAAACAGCCGCCGCCCAACGGGAACGGAGGAAGTTCTTACAATCCCTTAGGATACGCATTGCCTTTTGTTTCTGGGAGCTATCTCCACGAGCGCCAGAATAAGCGTGAACTACGGCGGGATAGCGCCCAGCAGGCAACCGGCGTCGCCCTCTCGGATCTGGCCGACCAGGAACGGAATCTGATCTTCATTTTGCGGAACGCGTTTGTGCGGACGCTCCATGCCAAGGCAGTGCTGCAACTGGCCCAGGAAAATCTGGCTTACTATGACCGGCTTTTGGTGGTCAACCGGAACCGGCGTCAGGCGGGCGATATTGCCCAGGTAGACCTCGACCGGCTGGAACTACAGCGGGTCCAGTACGAATCCGACCAGCAGACGGCGGCTGTGGATCTGAGAACCGCTAAGATCCAGCTACTGGCGCTGCTGAACGACCGGACTCCCGTCGACCAGTTCGATGTAACCGGGCCCTTCGAGTCGAGTGATCAGCTCCAACCGCTGGAAGATCTTCACCGGATCGCGCTCGACACCAGGCCCGATCTTAAAGCAGCCATGCAAGCGGTGGAAAAAGCGAAAACCGATCACCGGCTCGCCATCGCCAATGGCTCGGTAGACCCGATCTTCGGCGTGGATGTCGCCCGAAATCCTCCCATCCCAGCCTATTTCGGTGTCAGCGTCACCATCCCGTTGCGGATTCATGATCGCAACCAGGGAGAAAAGGCACGTACGGAACTCGACATTGCGCGCAATGAAAAGCTGCAGACCGCGGCCGAAACCCAGGTTTTTAGCGATGTCGATTCCGCCTATGCCGCCGTCAGCAGCAATCTCGCGTTACTCAAGACCTATAAGTCGCAGTATTTGAAACTGGCAGCGAGCGTCCGCGACACCATTTCGTTTTCCTATCAAAATGGGGCGGCGTCGCTTCTCGAGTTCTTGAACGCCCAGAACGATTACCGGAGTACCGAATTGAACTACTTGAACCTGGTGGGTTCGTACATGACGGCGGCAAGCCAATTAAACCTTGCGACCGGCCGAGAGGTAATACCATGAACCGGACCCTAATCTTCATAACGATACTTGGCGCCGCCATGACCCTGCTTCTGGAGGGATGTGAGGGGAAGGTGAAGGCGAATCCTCGCTTAGAGGCGCCGCCTGCCGCGCAGGTGGAGAAGGAACTTGACGCCACTCTCGTTCAAGTCGATCATCCCGAGCAGTTTCCGCTGGTGCGGGCCGTTGAACACGTGGCGACGCCGGAGTTGCAAGTCACCGGCGTAGTTAGTCCCGATGTTTCACGCAACGTGCCGGCCATATCGCTCGCCTCGGGGAGGGCCGTAGAGGTATTGGCGCGGCTTGGCGATTCCGTGCAAAAAGGACAACTGTTATTGCGTGTGCGGAGCGCCGACATCTCAGCGGCCTTTTCCGATTACCGGAAAGCGGTTACAAACGAAGGTCTGACGCGGTCACAACTGGACCGCGCGAAGTCTCTTTATGAGAAAGGCGCGATCGCAAAGAAGGATGTGGACGTCGCGCAGAGTGCCGAGGACAACGCGACCGTCGATCTGCAGACAACGTTACAGCGCTTGAAACTTCTCGGTTCCGACCCGCAACATCCGGACGACATCGTCAACGTGTACGCCCCGGTTTCCGGGGTGATCACCGATCAACAGGTGACGGCCGGCGGCGGTGTGCAGGCGCTCTCCGCGCCCAACCCGTTCACGATATCGGATCTGTCCACCGTCTGGATCGTGTGCGATGTGTATGAGAACGATCTTTCGATGGTGCGGATCGGCGAACTCGCCGACGTCCGCTTGAATGCTTATCCCAACCGGATATTCAAGGGCCGGATTAGCAACATCGGATCGATCCTGGATCCCACTACGCGGACCGCCAAGGTTCGTCTGGAAGTGGAGAATCCCGGCCTGATGCGGATCGGAATGTTTGTGACGGCTACCTTCCACGGCCAGGCGCGGGAGATGCACACCGCCGTACCGGCGACGGCCGTTCTGCACCTGCATGACCGTGACTGGGTCTATGTGCCGGCGGAAAACTCGCGCTTCCGGCGAGTGGAAGTCACCGGTGGAAGCATGCTTCCGGGAGACCTGCAAGAAGTCAGTTCCGGGATCAAGCCGGGACAGCAAGTGGTTTCTAACGCACTCGTGCTGCAGAACACCGTGGACCAGTAATGATTCGCCGGCTGGTCGATTTTTCCCTGAACAATCGCGTGGTGGTGTTGGCCGTCGCGATCCTGCTGTTCATCTGGGGCGTGATCTCCTTCCGCAATCTTCCGGTGGAGGCCTATCCGGACGTAGCGAATAACTACGTGCAGGTGATCACGCAGTGGCCGGGCATCTCGGCGGAACAAGTCGAGCAGCAAGTGACCATCCCGCTCGAAATCGTGATGAACGGGATCCCTCATCTGCAGTACTTGCGTTCGGTGTCCCTGTTTGGGCTCTCGAGCCTGATGCTTATTTTCGACGATAACTCGGACGACGACTGGAACCGGGCCAAGGTGCTGGAGCGACTTTCCCAGGTCACGTTGCCGCCGGGGGTTCAGCCGCAAATGGGCGCTGATTTTAGCCCTGTCGGCCAGATCTACTTCTTTACGCTGCACAGCACCAATCCGCAATATGACGTGATGGAACTGAAGTCGCTCGAAGACTGGACCATCGAGAAGCAGTTCAAATCGGTGCCGAACGTGGTCGATGTCGCCAGCTTCGGCGGACCCACCCGGGAGTATCAGGTTCGTGTCGATCCGAATAAGCTGGTCGCCTACGGGCTCAGCATCGGCCAGGTGGAACAGCAGCTTACGAACAACAACAGCAACGGGGGCGGCAGCTTCATCGAATCTGGCCTGCAGGAGATCAACGTGCGCGCGGTGGGCCAAGTCAAAACCGTGCGCGATATCGAAGACACGGTCCTGACCAGCAAGAACGGCACGGCGCTGCGGGTGAAAGACATCGCCACGGTCCAGCAGGGATCCCGAATCCGGCTGGGGCAGTTTGGCCGCGCCATTCACCGGGCCGACGGCAAGGTCATCGATAACGACGACGTCGTGGCTGGCATCGTGCTGTTGAGAAAGGGCGCGGATGGGGATTCCACGCTCGCTGCCATTCACGCAAAAGTGGAGGAGCTGAATGACCACATTCTTCCTCCCGGAGTGAAGGTCGTGCCGTTTCTCGACCGCAGCGACCTTCTGCGTCTGACCACCGGTACGGTGATGCGCAATCTCACCGAGGGCATCATCCTGGTTTCCGTGATTTTGTTTGTGTTTTTGGGCAACATCCGCGGAGCGCTGATCGTTACTTTGACGATTCCGTTTTCCCTGTTGTTCGCCGCCATCTGCCTCGACTTGCGGCATATTCCGGCCAACCTGTTGTCTCTGGGCGCGCTGGATTTTGGAATGATCGTCGAGGGCGCAGTGGTGATGATCGAGAATATTGTGCGCATCTTGTCGCATCCCGGCAGCCACGCCGGCAAGAGCGTACCCGAGCGAATCAGCATCGCCGCGCACGAGGTGCAACGGCCGGTATTCTACTCCATCGCGATCATCATCGTGGCGTACCTGCCCATTTTCACTCTGCAAGCGGTGGAAGGCCGGCTGTTTAAGCCCATGGCCTGGACCGTGGCGTTCGCGCTGTTGGGCGCTCTTCTGTTCTCCATGTTCGTTGGACCCGTGCTGGCCAGCGTGGTCTTTCCCAAAGGCACCAAGGAATGGCATAACCCCCTGATGGGGTTCCTGACGCGTGTTTATGGCTGGACCTTAGGACTGGCGATTCGCTGGCGCTGGGTCACCGTCACCGCTGCGGTGGTCACTTTGGCGGGCGCCTATCTGCTTAGCCGCACGATTGGATCTGAGTTCCTTCCGCATCTGGACGAAGGCGCCATCTGGGTGCGCGGCACTCTGGCGCCGAGCACCGGGCCCACCGAAGGCATTCGCGTGGCGAATCAAGCCCGGGTGATTCTGGCTTCTTTCCCGGAAGTCAGGTTGGTCACTAGCCAGGTGGGCCGGCCGGACGACGGAACGGACACCACCGGCTTCTTTAATGGCGAGTACTTCGTCGATCTCAAGCCCAAGGAACAGTGGCGTCCCGTGTTTCACGAAGACAAAGATGAATTGATCGCGGCCATCGATCGCGAAATGGAAAAAATCCCGGGCGTATTGTGGAATTTTTCGCAGCCTATCTCCGACAACATGGAGGAAGCCGTCAGCGGCGTTAAAGGCGAGTTGGCCATCAAGGTTTACGGAGACGATTTGAAGACCTTGGAGGAAAAAGGCGACCAGATTGTCAGTGTCATGCGCACCGTGAAGGGGATTCAGGATCTTGGACTGTTTCGCGTTTTGGGCCAGCCCAACCTGAACTTCACGGTGGATCGCAAAGCCGCGGCCCGCTATCAGATCAATGCGGCGGATGTGCAAGACGCGATTCAGACGGCCGTGGGCGGCAATGTCCTTACTCAGGTATTACAAGGCGAGCAACGCTACGACCTGGTGTTGCGCTATCTCCCAAACTACCGGACCACCAAGGAGGCGATCGAGAACATTCGCCTGCTGGCGCCCTCCGGAGAACGCGTTTCGCTGGCGCAACTCTGCACGGTCACCGTGGAAGACGGGGCGTCGGAAGTGTATCGCGAAGGAAACCAGCGCTACGTTGCGATTAAATACGGCGTCCGCGGGCGCGACCTGGGCGGCGCTGTAGAAGAGGCTATTCAGAAAGTCAGCCAGCAGGTGAAACTGCCGCCCGGCTATCACATTGACTGGGCCGGCGAGTACGCCAGCCAGCAGCGCGCGCAGAAGAGGCTTGCGATCATCATTCCCCTGACGCTGCTGGTCATTTTCATGATTCTGTACTCCATGTTCGGATCCATGAAATGGGCCAGCCTTATCCTGGTGACGGTGGCGACGGCGCCCATCGGGGGCATCGTAGCGCTCTACTTGACCGGAACGAACTTCAGTGTCTCTTCCGGCATCGGCTTCCTGGCGTTGTTCGGCGTATCCGTACAAACCGGCGTGATCATGGTGGAGTACATCAATCAACTTCGCTCGCGCGGCTATTCGATTCTGGAAGCGGCTAACGACGGCGCGATCCTTCGCTTCCGTCCGATTCTTATGACCATGCTGGTGGCGTCGCTGGGACTTGTGCCGGCGGCGACGTCCCATGGAATCGGCTCGGATTCGCAGCGGCCATTCGCGATCGTGATCGTGGGCGGGCTCATGGCGGTACTTTTCATGAGTATTTTCCTTCTTCCAACCCTGTACGTCTGGTTCGCTGGGGAGAATGATAAGCTTCCTGAGCCCGAACTGCACGAGGGATAGTTAACTACCATGTTCCAGATCAAGCGCATCCTTTTCCCTGTCGATTTTTCCGACCGTTGCCGCGGAGCGGCGGCCTATGTCGAAGCGCTCGCGGGACGTTTCGAGGCCGAACTGATTCTCCTCCACGTCATTGAGGCGACCTACAATACCGCGCTTGACGATCTGCAAATTCCGCCCGGGAAGTTCGACGAATTCTTTGGCGACGATTTGAACTGTTTTCGCGTCACCCGGCGCGTTGAACATGGGGAAGCAGCGCGAAAAATCGTCGAATGCGCTTCCGCCCATCACGTCGATCTGATCATGATCCCCACTCAGGGTATGGGCATCTATCGGCGTCTGATTCTGGGATCGACCAGCGCGAAGGTTCTGCACGACGCGGATTGCCCGGTTTGGACCGGGGTGCATTTGGAGGACGCACCCCGTCTCGATGCATTGGCTTCCCGGCGCATTCTTTGTGCCGTGGATCTGGGTGTATCGAGCGGCACGGTGCTGGACTGGGCTCAACACCTTGCCGAAGAATACCAGGCGGATCTCACGCTTCTCCATGTAACGGAGAATCCCGAGGCCCGCAGCGCACTCGAGGAACTCAAAAACACGGTAGGGTCCCATGCAACCGTACGGCTGGAAAGCGGCGAGCCATCGAAAATCGTGCCTTATATCGCCGCGCAGCTGAGTGCCGATCTTCTGGTGATCGGCCGCAAAGCGGAGGCGGGAATCTTCGGGCGCTTGGAAGCGACGGCCTACTCCATCATCCGGCAGTCCCCGTGTCCCGTGATCAGCGTTTGAGCCAAACCGCTTCATATGAGCTGAGCGGGATAACGCGAGATCGGGTCCGGGTGGTGTTATAGTTGACCCTTTATTGCGTGCCCTGGGAGGTTCGTTCCATGTTGAAGCGCCACCTAACTGGCTGGGCCATGTTACCAGCATTCTTCGCTTTCGTTTCCTGCAGCAGCGGGCCTAAGCCGCTCGACGAAGCGAGACTCCGGAGCACCGATCAGGAGACGAGCAATTGGCTCAGCTACGGGCGGACCTACGACGATCATCGGTTCAGCCCCCTGAATCAGATCAATGAGCAAACAGTCGGCAAGCTCGGCCTGGCGTGGAGCCGGGAGCTTGGCACCACGCGCGGCCTGGAAGCGACTCCGCTGGTGGAGGACGGCATCCTTTACACCACGGGCACCTGGAGCGTGGTGTATGCCGTCGACGCGAAGACCGGAGAAATTCGCTGGACCTACGATCCCAAGGTCCCGCGCGAAAACGCCTATTTCATCTGCTGCGACGTGGTCAATCGGGGCGTGGCGCTGTACCGGGGCAAAGTCTACGTGGGGACGCTGGACGGCCGCCTGATCGCGCTCGACGAAAAGTCCGGCATGCCCGTGTGGACCGCGGCCACCACCGATAACGCCAGGCAATACTCGATCACCGGCGCTCCGCTCGCCGCCAAGGGACTGGTGATCATCGGCAATGCGGGCGCGGAGAATGGCGTGCGCGGGTATGTGTCGGCCTATGACGCCGAAACCGGCAAGATGGCGTGGCGCACGTACACCGTGCCCGGAGATCCCTCGAAGGGTTTCGAATCGAAGGCCATGGAAACCGCCGCCAAGACCTGGTCGGGCGAATACTGGAAGACGGGTGCCGGCGGTCCGGCCTGGGAAGGCATCGTCTACGACCCCGCGCTGGACCTGCTGTACTTCGGAACGGGCAATGCCACGGCCTGGTATCGCGCAATCCGCGGCGGAGGCGACAGTCTGTACACGGCGTCGATCCTGGCGGTGCACGCAAACAATGGCGAACTGGCGTGGTATTTCCAAACCACGCCCGGGGAAAATTGGGACTACGACGCCACGCAGCCGCTGATGCAGGCCGACTTGACCATCAACGGACGTGCGCGCAAAGTCATCATGCAGGCGAATAAGAACGGGTTCTTCTACGTTCTCGATCGGGAGACAGGAGAGTTCATTTCGGGCACGCAGTTCGTCAGCGGCGTTACATGGGCCACCGGACTCGATCCCAAAACCGGGCGTCCCATCGAATCGCCCGGCGCCGCGGGGCCCAAACCCGTGATTGTTTCGCCCAGCCCGGATGGCGCACACAACTGGAATCCGATGGCGTTCAGCCCCGCGACCGGGCTGGTCTATCTGCCGGCGAAAGTGGGCACGCAGTTCCTGCATGCGCCCGATCCGAAATGGAAGTACGACCCCAACCGCAGCAATCTGGCTCTCGATGGGATGTACGATGGTCCGCTCAACGCGAAACTGGCTTCCATGCCGGCCGCAACCGGAGAACTGGTGGCGTGGGACCCCGTTGCGCAGAAGGCGGCTTGGCGCGCGAGCTATCCGACCGTCGAAGGCGGCGGCGTTCTCGCGACCGGAGGCAACCTGGTATTTCAGGGACGCGCGGACGGCGTTTTGGCCGCCTATCGAGCCACCGACGGCAAGCAATTGTGGACCTTCGATGCGGGCACGGGAATCATTGCGCCGCCGATAACCTACACCATCGATGGCACACAATATATTTCGCTGATGGTGGGTTGGGGCGGAGCACCGGCATTGTTCAACGCCCCCGGATCGGGGCCAGTCAAGCCGGGCTATGGACGGATTCTGACGTTCACTCTGAATGGCACCGCTACGCTGAAAGCGTTGCCTTACGGACACAAGGGTCCGCCCGTGCCAGCCATCGCGACGAACGCAACTCCGAAAACCGAACACCAGGGAGGCCTGCTGTTCAACGCAAACTGCGCGCCTTGCCATGGCATCAACGCAGTGGCGGGGCCCATGCCGGATCTCCGTTACGCGAGCAAGGAAACCCTGGAGGGAATCGAGGACATCGTTCTAGGCGGAAGCCGCGCCTCGGCCGGCATGCCGTCGTTCAAGAACATCCTCAATGCCGAGCAGGTGCGCGAGATCCAGGCTTACATTGTCTCGCGCGCTCGCGAATCGGCCAAAGCGGCGGGGACTCAACCCAAGTAGCGGGACGCTTTACTCCACGCCGAACGCCAGCAGCACATTTCCGCCCATACCGCCGGCCACGCCCGGATATCCGGAGCCCGCGAACAGCATCCCGCCGGCAACAGTCGGACCGGCCGCGGCCTCCGCTGAGTTTTTCAGAATGTAAGCGCGGGCCCCGGCCTTCAGGGTCCTGAGGACGTAGTCCTCACCCGAGTGCATGCTGAGAATCACGACTTTTGTCGGGCTTTCCTTAGCGGTAATCTGTTGGGTGGCTTCGATTCCATTGAGCAGGGGCATTGCCAATATCGAGCACGGCAACATCCGGACGATGTTTCGCTGCAAGTTCCACGGCTTCCCGTCCGTCGCTCGGCTCAGCGACCACCTTGAAGTCCGGCTGTTGATCGAGCAGAAGACGCAAGCCCGAACGAATGATGGTGTGATCGTCAGCGAGCAGAATCCGAATCTGTGGCACGCCTAACCTTTAATTTCTGCGTGGGTTTGCAGGTAGCTGACAATCTGAGCTCGCGACAGCACCCCTTCCAGATGACCGTTGGAAATGACGGGAAGCTGGTTCAGATCGAAGCGGCCCATGGACTCGAGCGCACTCGTCAAAGGTGTGTCCGGGGCCACGGCCCGGAGATCCTCCAAGGGGCGCATGACATCGTGCAGGGTCATAAAGGGCCATTTTGCGCGGTCGATGTGTTTGACTTCGTTAGGCGTGACCAAACCCACGATTTCGCCCTTATTCACTACGATGAAACAACGCCGCCCGCTGCGCAGCAGCTCGTGTTCCACGAAGTTCTGGACGTTCAACGAGCCGTCCACCGTGGGGCAATCGTTGGTCATGACGTCCGCGACCCGCACGCCTGCGAGTGCATGCGCCAGTCCGACGTGTCCGTAGCTTTCCCGCGCTGCCTGCAGCAGAAACCAGCCGATAAAGGCGATCCACAGCCCTCCGATACCGGCGCCGCGGAAGAATTGAAAGACTCCGATCGCAATGAACGCAAAAGCAACCGCCTGGCCGACTCTCGCGGCGGTTTGCGTCGATCGGTCGGCATTGCCCGTCTTCCACCAAATGAGTGCCCGGAGCACGCGCCCGCCGTCGAGAGGATAACCCGGAATAAGATTGAAACCGGCCAGCATGAGATTGATGTATCCAAGCCAAAGCAGCATGGCCATCCACGGACTAGACGACGGGTCACCGATCAAGCGAGCCAGTGCCAGGCAAATTCCCCCGATGATCGCGCTGGTCAGCGGCCCTACAAACGCCATCCAGAACTCGACTTTCGCACTTGTCGGGTTTTTCTCGATTTGTGAAACGCCGCCGAGAGCAAACAGGGTGATCTCCTTGACCGGCAGCTTGTTGGACGTGGCCACCAAGGAGTGCGCCAGCTCGTGGAGGACCAGCGAAATAAAGAAGAGGATGGCCGTCGCAATCGCCATGGTCAGGATTACGGTGTCCCCCCAAGCCGGATTACTCGCATGGAACTGCGCGGAGAGCGAAAGCACAATGAGGAGGGCGATGAGAAACCAGCTATAGTGCAGCCCGATTTTGATCCCGAAGATGCTCCCAAGTGTAATCTGTGATCGCACGACTGATCTCCTCTATGACGATATCACCAGGGGTCGGTTGAGGCTCGAGATCCGGTGAGCCGCAGACCTTCCATCCCCCGGAGTAGCGCCTGACATCTGTTTCTATTAGCAACCGAGGTGCCATTTGAGGCTCAAGTTGCAGTCGGGATGTCGAAAATGACGGGATGTTTCGATGCGACGAGTCATGCCTACTAGGGCCACAATTGTTTGCTGGCCAGCGCAGCACCCTCGCCCAGCGCCTTGAACTTGGCCCAGCAAATCTGGGGATGCACGCGAAGCCCCATGCCGCAATCCGTGCCGGCGATCACGTTTTCACGGCCCACCAGACTCGCGTATAACATGATCCTGTCCGCCACCAGCTCCGGGTGCTCCACCACGTTGCTGGCGTGACTGACCACGCCCGGGATCAGAATCTTCCCGTCCGGCAGTTTGACGTCCTTCCACACCTTCCACTCGTGCTCGTGGCGCGGATTCGCTGCCTCCACCGAGTACGCCCCCGCCTTCACCTTCAACATCAGATCCACCAGGTACTTCAGCGGCAGGTCGTGAGTGTGCGGACCATGCCAGCTTCCCCAGCAGATGTGATACCGCACGCGATCCTCCGGCAGACCCCCGAGAGCATGATTCACCGCCTCCACCCGCACCTCGGCGAATCTCCTGTATTCCTCGATGGTGGGCGTGGGCACGATCATGTCGTAGGTGTCGGGCAGCGCCGGATCGTCGATCTGAAGAATGAAGCCGGCGTCCACAATGGCCTTGTATTCGTGCTTCATCGCGTCCGCCAGGGCAAACAGGTATTCTTCGTCGGTCGAGTAATACTCGTTGTGGAAGAAGTGCTCCAGCCATCCCGGAGCCAGCACACACATGAAGGCTTCCTCGGGCTTCGCGTTCGCCGACGCCAGCGCGGACTGGAATAGCTGAAGGTCGTTTGCGACCTCCTGCTCTCCGATGTATGCGATTGGGCCGGAGCAGATAGCAGACTCGGTGCGATCCGGCATGAAATTGAGTTCCTTATAGAACTCGGCAAACTCCTTGCGCTCGCCGCTCCCTTGACCCATCCATCCCGACTCGCCTGGTTTGACCGGCCGCATACCCAGGCCGCTGAGGCGCCGGCCGTAATAGGCTGTCCCGAAGCCCAGCTTGCCCAACTCGCCGTCGCTGACGATGTCTATTCCCGTGTCCGTCTGCTTGCCGATGATGTCGATTATCGCGCGCCGCACCAGCGGTCTGACTGCTTCGAGGTCCGAGAAGCTGCCGGCCATGACCGCTCCGGTCTTTTCCCTCAGTTCAGGCGGTCCATCGAGTCTGCCGGCGTGGGTGGTGAGAATGCGATCCGTGCTGCGTTTCATTTCGCATCCATACTATCGCGAACGGCCCTGGTGCGGGGCTTCATCCCCGGCAATTGCATCCTACAATGCGAATAGGAATGAATGACCGCTATGAAGATTACAGGTAACACCATCTTGATCACGGGCGGCGGCTCCGGCATCGGCCGCGGGCTCGCGGAAGCCTTCCACGCGCTCGGAAACCATGTCATCGTCGCCGGCCGCCGCAAGCAGGCGCTCGATGAGACCACCGCTGCAAACCCAGGCATGACGTCTCTGACGCTCGACATCCAAGACCCCGCCAGCATTCGCGCTGTAGCAGCTCAGCTGGCAACGCGCCACGCAGCGCTGAACGTACTGATCAACAATGCTGGCATTATGCGGGCCGAAAGACTCCAGCCTCGTCAGGATGACCTAAACGACGCGGAAGCCATCGTCGCCACTAATTTGCTCGGACCCATCCGTCTCACCGCGGCGCTCCTGCCTCTGCTGCAAAAGCAGCCTCGCTCGGCCATCATGAACATCTCTTCCGGGCTGGCTTTTGTTCCGCTAGCCTTCACCCCCACGTATTGCGCAACCAAGGCCGCCATCCACTCGTATACGCAATCGCTCCGCTATCAGCTCCGCGCGTCCACGACTGAGGTTCTGGAACTCATCCCTCCTTATGTGGCCACGAACCTCATGAACGGGGCCTCCGACCCTCGCGCGATGCCGCTGGACAAGTTCATTGCGGAGGTGATGGAGATCCTGAAGACTCAGCCTGCCGTGGCGGAGATCTGCGTCGAAAGAGTGAAGCCCCTCCGCTTCGCTGCCGAGAGCGGCCACTATGATTCCGTCTTCCAAGGCCTGAACGACGCCGTGGCAAGCTCCTCCCATTAGCTCCCCGCCGTCTGTGAGACATATGGCGTGACATTGTGAGTTAATCTCGTGGCATGGCACATATGAGAGGATGCGTCTCGATTCGGTTCTCTGCTACGATCCTGCTCATTGCGGCGGTCGCGGTGGCGCCGGGATGCAGAACCCAGCGCTCCACAACGGCGGTGGGTATCGACCTGGCAGGAATGGACAAGTCCGTCGCTCCGGGTGACGATTTCAATGCCTATACCAACGGCGGATGGATCAAGGCGACGCCCATTCCCGCCGACAAGTCGAGTTATGGCAACTTTGCCATGCTGGCCGACGAGACGCGAGAACGCTTGCGGTCTCTCCTGCAGGAATCGGAGAAAGCCGGATCCGCCGCAACCGGCGATTCCCGGAAAATCGGCGACTTCTATTCAAGCTTTATGGATGAAGCCGCTATTGAGGCGAAAGGAATCTCGCCGTTGAAGCCCCAACTCCAGTCGATCGCGGCCATCGCGGATCGGCATGCTCTCGCCCGCGTGCTGGGCAGCCGGCTCCGGGCGGATGTAGATCCGTTGAACGACACGAATTTCGAGACTGGGAACCTCTTCGGAGTCTGGGTCGCCCAGGGTTTGACGGACCCGTCGCAGAATTTTCCTTATCTGCTCCAAGGCGGCCTCGGGATGCCGGACCGCGACTACTATCTCTCAAAGACTGCGCATATGGTTGAGCTCCGGAAACAGTACCAGGCGCATATCGCGGCGATGTTCAAGCTAGCGCGCTTCGCGGACCCATCGGCCCGCGCCGGCCGCGTATTCGCGCTCGAAACGAAAATGGCGCAGGTGCATGCGACGCGTGTTGAGTCAGAAGACGTACATTCGGCGGTCGCGTGGAAGCGCGGCGAGTTAGACGCCAAGGCACCCGGGCTAGACTGGTCCGCGCTGCTCGACGCAGCCGGCCTCGAAGACTCGCCGGTGTTCATTGTCTGGCACCCCAAGGCGATCCCCGGACTCTCCACTCTGGCTGCAACACAGCCACTCGATGCCTGGAAGGACTGGCTCGCGTTTCACGCTATCGAGCAGGCCGCTCGCTTCCTTCCGAAGGCTTTTGTGGACGAGCGATTCAGCTTCTATGGCAAGGCCCTCAGCGGAACTCCGGAGTTGCGCCCGCGGTGGCAGCGGGCTATGGACAGCACGAGTGCGGCCCTGAGTGAGGCGGTCGGGAAAATGTATGTGGAACACTATTTCCCGGCGGCAACCAAAGCGAAAGCCCAGGCCATGGTGGGCGATTTGGTGCAGGCGTTCGCCAAGAGGATCGACGCACTCGCCTGGATGTCGCCCGCGACCAAGGCCAAAGCGAAACAGAAGTTGGACACACTGAAAGTTGGCGTCGGCTATCCCGACCGTTGGCTGGATTATTCTGGCCTCGATATTGTCAAAGGCGACGCACTCGGGAACGAGCAGCGCGCGGAACTTTTCGAATATCGTCGTCAACTCGGCAAACTCCACCAGCCGGTAGATCGCGGCGAGTGGTGGATGACTCCACAGACCGTGAATGCGGTCAATCTGCCGCTTCAGAACGCTCTGAATTTCCCGGCCGCCATCATCCAGCCGCCGTATTTCGATCCGCAAGCCGACGCCGCGCACAACTACGGCTCCATGGGGGCGATCATCGGGCATGAGATCAGCCACAGCTTCGATGACCAGGGCAGCCAGTTCGATGCGGAGGGCCGGCTTACCAACTGGTGGACTAAAGAAGATTTTGACCACTTCAAAGCCGCCGGCGAAGCGCTCGCGGCGCAGTTCGACGCCTACAGGCCCTTTCCGGATCTGGCGGTGAATGGTCATCAGACACTCAGTGAGAACATCGCCGATGTGGCCGGTCTCCTGGCTGCCTACGACGCTTACCGGCTCTCGCTGCACGGGGAGCCGGATGCGGTGAAAGACGGCTTGAGCGGCGATCAACGGTTCTTCATCAGCTTTGGGCAAAGCTGGCGGTCCAAGATACGCGATGCAGAATTACGGAGGGAGATCGCCACCGACGGCCATGCTCCCGAACAGTACCGCGCCGATGCCGTTCGGAACCTGGATCCCTGGTACGATGCTTTCTCGGTCCATTCGCCCCAGAAGCTGTACCTCGCGCCGCCGGATCGGGTGCATGTGTGGTGATGGAGCCCGATATGCGATCGACACTCCTTCGAACTCATGCAGCGTGCGCGCAGACCGTTGCCAGCCTTGGTCAACCGGTGTATGATTTTAGGACTCGACGCCGCTGAAATCAGGGGTTCTACGACTATCAGGGAGTGAGATCGGATGAGAGCCAAATTATTCGTTGTGTTCGCCTTTTTGGTCCTGCTCGCGCTCGCCTGGATGTTACCGACTACGCCAATAGCGACAACAGTTTTTGCTCAGCAGCCGGCGGCGCAACCTGCAGGGCGCGGACAGCAGGGGCAAGGCAAGCAGGTCGGACGCGGCGGCTTCGGGCGGGGGACTACGCCGACCTTCCCAGGGCCACCCGCGGGAATGCAGGCTCTGCCACTGGATTTGTTTTTGTCGAAAAACTTCTATAAGGATCAGAAACTGTGGTCCGACCAGCGCTATTTCCGATGCAATACGCCCCGTCAGCTCACCGATATCTGGACCTCGCACCGTATTGGCGATAAACCACCGGCATCGGCTTCGTGGGGCGACTGCAGCGAAGATTATCCGCGTGAGAAGATTGTGAGCCCATATCCATATAAGACGGCCAAGGAACACTACGAAGCTTTGATGGCGGCGGCGAAGGCGAACGGCGGTCCTACTGTCTATACCAAGGCGACGACGCCGGACTGGGATGGGTACTATACACGGGACCAACGAGCGGATCATGGCGCCGAGTGGATCTGGGGGACCGTCAACCAAGTCCCCACCATCCTGTCGTTACTCACTCCGGAATACCAAAAGCGCATGGTTCAGATGAACTATCACGAGGCCGTGGACAATGCGCCGCAATGGGAAGCGTCCTTCTGCTATCCGGAAGGATTCATGCGCTGGTGGGCCCAAGCCTCACAAGGCGGAAATTTCCAGCTCACGGTGACCCCGTGGCAGGTCCAGTTCCTGTCCGGCATCGCGGCCAACTTCCTGCGCCAGGTATTGATCGGAAAAGAGCATGTTCAGAAGGTCCCGCAGTGGTACGGGGAGACGGTTGGATTCTGGGATGGAACCACTCTGGTTTCCTGGACTGCAAATGTTCAAGCCTGGACCTTGTCGCATTCCATGTTCGAATTCAGCGGCAAAATGGAGACGGTGGAAACCTTCAAGCCCGTGTCCGATGAGAACGGCAAGTTCGTGGGACTGGATCACGAAACGGTGTTTTACGATCCCGGGGCTTTCGTGCAGCCGCTGCGTGCCACCTATCGTTATGTCCGGAGAGCGACTCCGGACGACCCGAACCGGCGATACACTTACATCGAGTGTCTGAGCAATCTTCGGAATACGAATGGCAGGCCGACGCAACTTACCAACGCCGACCCTCGATATATCGATTACTACGGCCGGCCCTGGGCCCAGGACTGGGAAAAGTATTTCGAAGTCGGCTGGGACAAGCCACAGGATATTTTGCCGCAAGACATCCTCGACCTTTTTAAGTGAAGTTTTCTCGTAAAGAAGGACGCCCTCATGACCAAACCACACACCCGCACCTGGATGCTTGCCGGACTCCTCGCATTTGTATCCTTGAGTGTCTACGTCACTCCCGCTTCCGCGCATCACTCGTTCGCCATGTACGATCAAACGAAAACCACCGTGTTGACGGGCGTGGCTTACCAGTTCGTCGCTCAGGCCAACCATGCCGAAATCCACTTTTATGTGGTCGGGCCCGACGGGAAACTCGCCAAGGGCAAAGACGGGAAGTACGTGGATTGGGGCGTCGAGATGGCGGGCGCCGCGACCGTGGCGCAGCAGGGCATTACGGCGGACACGTTTCCCGTAGGTACGATATTCAGCGTCAGGATGAATCCTCTTCGGGACGGCAGCAATTTTGGATCGCGGATTGGCGCGATCGCCAAGTGCCCCTGGAAAATGC